>Ga0114997_10000031_pt1 | contig 92318 bp, 104 predicted proteins | sample ArcticOcean_MG_C_2_FD_87045 | JGI IMG/M metagenome (GOLD analysis project Ga0114997, IMG submission 87045) | Marine microbial communities from western Arctic Ocean - ArcticOcean_MG_CB4_136 | ecosystem: Environmental > Aquatic > Marine > Oceanic | place: Arctic Ocean: Canada Basin | collected... | reverse complement strand
TTAATACAAAAACTATTCATTCAGAAGAAATATTAAAAAACAAATATATGGAATTATATTTTAAAAATAAAATAAACGAAGGGTTTCCTGCAATTTTAACAGCAAATCGCGAAATAGAATTCGATTTTGTTACTGTTTGGAAAAAAGGTAATATGGAAATAATAACTAATATTTTTAGTATTTTGTTTTGCAACATTATATTAGGTTATTTATTGAACTATCTTTCTTTTAAAAATACTTATTTTCCTGATTTAAATGATAGAATTTACAACTTTTTTGCCGTTTCATCCAGCATACCTTTGCCTATTCTTTGCCTTTTTATAGCTCAAATGACCGATAATTGGAAAACAACTTTTTACAACGGTTATTTTGCTTCAATTTTTATCAGTTTTCTAGGATTCTTACCGTTTGTTTTTTGTTTAGCTTATAATACTAGAAAAAAAAGCATGAATAAACAAAGTACTAAATTTTTAATTCGAAATAGATTATTAAGTAATAAAAAATTAGAGTTTCATGTATTTTTCAAAGACTTTTTAGAAGCATTGTTGTTTACAAACACTTCAATTGACAACATTAGCGGCTATATGAGAGGCTCTATTAGCATTTCGCAATATATTCCAAGCGATTATTTATTTCCTGCAGTCAAAACGGTTCTTTCCGGCTTTTCTGGTTTAATGATCATGAATGCAAACACAGAAAAATTAAATTCTTCGATAACAAGCTTATTGATAAGTGTAGTTAGTTATTTCGTAGTTAATAAATGTATAGGATTAATTGCAAAAATTGTATTTAAAAACGCGTTTTTTGGAACCGATCATTTATCTTATTTCTCTCATATCGATGTAGAAAATATAATTTTAAACAGAGGTGCTAATAAACAAGTTAAATATATAAATAAATCTGTTATTTGGAGTTAAAGAATATGAATACAAAACAATTATTAAATCAAAATTTATTATTTAAAACTAAAGTTCAACTGAAACATTCGTTAATAATTAATAAAGTTTCATTGTTTGAGTTTTGTTCGTTTTTGTTTTTATCATTTAATATTTGCGCAAGCTTATACACGTGTTTAAAAATTCATTTTAACAACGATTTATTAAAAAATATAAATCAAAATGTTGTAGTTATATTAAGCGAGAATGTTTTTGGCTTTTGGTTTAATTTATTTTATTCTAATGCAAATTTTATGCTTATATTTGTTTTATATTCTGCTTTCTTTACAGTTTACGCCTTGTTTTATAACTTTATGTTGTATTCTTTAAATTTTAATGCTAAAACTATTGTTATGTGGAACATTAACTTATTAGCAAAATGTTTTAAAGTTATTACTCCAGCACTTTGTTTAGCTAATTACTTATATTTGTTTTTATTTCCTTCTTATGACAGTAATCCTGTACTTTCTAATATTTCTGCATTGGCAATATTATCCATGTTAGAAAACAATGTAGTTATCGGCGAACTTTTAAATAAACAAATTTTAAATAATGTTGTTATTGCGAATTCAAAACAATTATTTTCTAAAACTTTAAATAAAGATTTAAAATATTTTACAAAAAATGCTTCTCTAGATTTAATCGAAACATCTATATCTTGCTTCGGTATAAAACATTTCGTATTAGGAAGAATGTCAGATCGTTTTAATTTTAATTTACTTCCCAACGCAGGTCTTCCTCTAGGCAGTTTGTTTAAATATGCTCATCAAAATCATAATACAGAATTTTTGATTATATTAATTTGGAATTTAGCATTTCTGTTCGCTCTTAAAAAAAGCATAAACTATAAAAAAAGAAGATTTAATAATTGGTGCATAATTAATTAAATAATAGTGTAATATATTCATATGTCGACAACTTTACTTGAAATTAAAATACCCGCTATATTTTCTGTAGTACCGGAAATAAAGATTTTATTAAAAAATATTAATCTTTCCATACCAAAAACTGGTTTACATGCTTTAATAGGGAGTTCTGGTAGCGGAAAAAGTTTATTTTTTTCAATCTTAACAGGAACTAAATTTAAATCGGTATTAATTGATAAAAAAGCTTCAATAACCGTTAACGATGATTTGGTATTAAGTATGGATGAATACAATAGTTTTATAAAACGAAAAAAATTTTTTTATTTATTTATTGATCAAAATTATAATCAAGCTTTAGATGAAAATCTAACAGTACGGGAAAATATATTATTATTAAATAAACAAATAACTATAGAGGAAATTAATAGCATTTTTAATGAATTTAATTTAACTACTAAAATTTTATATTCTAAAATTAAAGAAATTAGTGGAGGTCAATTACAAAGATTTGTTTTAATTACTACTTTATTATTGCCGAAAACTCCGGAATTGATTATTTTAGATGAAGTTACTAGCGCTTTAGATTATGAAAATGAAGTTATAATATGGAAAATTTTAACAAAAATATCTAAAAAATGCTCAATTATAGTTACAACTCATAATTTAAATTTAGCTGTATTTTTCGCAAATAGTTTTTTTACAATTAAAAACAAAGAGGTTAATTTAGTTTTCAGAGAAGATGATGAATAAAAAAATTGCAACTTTCAGAATAGACAAAATAATTAGTAAAGGAGAAACAATCATATCTAATATATTTTTAGAAATATTTGATAAAGAATTAATCGGTATATTCGGATCATCTGGTGTCGGTAAAACATTATTATTAAAACAATTATCGGAATATAAAGACAAGATTAATTTTTTACCTCAAAACCCTTCGGAAATGATAAATCCTTACAGAACTATTAAAGATTTATTATTTGAAACTGGAGCAAAAAAAAGTTTTATAGAGCAATTGGTTGTTGAATGCGAATTAACTGGCGTTCTTAATTTAGCGTTTTCTAAATGTTCTGGCGGTCAAAAACATAGAATTGCCATTCTTAGAACTTTGCTAACCGATAATAAGTTGATATATATATTTGACGAGCCTTTAGCTGCTTTAGATTTTAAAAATAAAGAAATTATATTAAAGCTTTTTGATAAGGTTTTAAAAGAATCAAAACATACTAAAAGCATTATAATTTCTACGCACGATTTGTTTACTATTATTCCTTTTATTGATAAAACGTTGGAATTAACTTCTAACGGATTAATTAAAAGAGAAATATCGTTATTTAAAGATGTTGTTAAAACTTATGAATTTTTAATAAAAGAACCGATAGATTTGTCTCCAGAAAAAATAGAAGCACGAATAATTTTATTAAATCAATTAAAAACATTTTTAACTGAAGATTAAACAAACTGTTGAGTGTATAAAATATTGCTATTATCCAATATAGTTATTTCTTTTTGATTAAAAATAAAAAAAGTTGAAAAATTATTTATTATTTCAGGAGTTAAAATAGAAATTATTGAAAAAATATTTAATAATCGGTTTAAGATATCAAAAAAATCTTTGGTTTGTGTAAAATTCCACATTTTCTCTTTGTTAAATAAATAATTTGCTTCTTCTACTTGATTAATAAAAAACCCATATGATAGTTTAAAATCTTGTTTTATTACGAAATCGCAAAAAATATCGCAAATTTCGTTATTAAAGTCGTATTGAAATATTAATAAACCTTTTTTAATTAACAGTTTATGAATTCTTTGAAATAAATTTAAAATTTTATTAATAAAAACATTCTTTTCGTATTCTTTTAAACTTTCCATATTAAATTTAACATCACTATCCTCTGAATTTAATTGAAAAAGAAAAATACGTAAAATAGAAGTTTGTTTTTTATTAACATCTCGTAAGAAAATACCATTATTTTCGCTTTTAGAAAATTTACCTTGTTCTGTAATTAGCCAATTTCTAGAATAAATGCTATTTGGCCATCTTTCTTTCGGTAAAACTTGAGCAAAGAAAAAAGTGTGGAAGAATACATTATCTTTTCCCATAAAATAAATATTTTTAGCTTTTTGCAAAGGAATATTTAGAAAACTAGCATAACTTAATATTGCATCGAACCAAACATAGAATGTTTTGTTAGTATTCGGAATATTAATCCCTGAAATAGAATTTCTACTAATTAATTTCCAACAATCTATATTTTGCTTCTTTTGTTCTATTTCTTTAAGTATATTATTTGCTGATTTATTAATTTTAGTATTAGAAATTAACTCATAATAGTTTGTTCCAGTACATTTTAAAAAAAATTCTCGACTTTGTGTTTTTAATATTGAATTTTTGCATATGGAGCAAAACATATTTAAATTTTTTTCATTGTGTTTTGTTAAATATTCTAATTTAATATTTTCATTGCATTTTTTGCAAAAAAAAATAATTGTTTTTTGAGCTAATTGTAGTTCGCAATAAGAACACATCGATATTTCAGTTTCTTGTTCTTTTGTGGTTAATTCTAAAAATCTTTCTTGAACAAATTTATCATGCTCTTGATTATTAGAAGTTGATTTAAAAACATCAAAAGAAATATCAAAATTTTTTAATTGTTCTTTTATGGATTTTGTATTAAACTTTAATAACTCGTTAACAGAAGTATTTTGTTTTTTCGCCTGTATGTTTAAAGCTAAACCATTATCATCTGTACCAGAGACAAAAATAGTATTATAATTTTGTTTTCTAAATGTTCTTGCAGATATATCACTTAATAAAAAATTACCATAAATGTGCCCTAAATGAAGGGAAGGGAATTCGCTATATGGCAATGCCGCGTTTATAATTACTGTTTCTTTTTCATTCATAATATGTTATGATTATTATAATATTAATTATATATTTATAATTAAATTAACATAATGAACATAATGAATTCTGAAGAAATAGAAGAAGTAATAGAATCTGAAAACGAATTAAATTCTTGTTTACAAATATTTGATAAAAAAGAATTATTAAACAACATAGAAGAACTAAATGTCAAGTTAGAAAATATTAATTCTAGCATTGAAAATAATATAAATGAAGTTTTATCTTCTTCAGGTCTTAAAGAAGCAGGTTTTCAAAATTTAATTAAAAATATTAAAAATAAAAAGATTAAATTAGTAATTAATGCCGAAAATTTAAAATTCATGATGAATAATATATATGCTGGTTTGAAAAATAATTTAAATCAAGAATGCACTGTATTGGTAATTTCTGATGCTAATAATACTTGCCCTCCTTGTATGATGCAATTAGAAATACTAGAAGAATATGATTTAGAATCATACTTAGCAACAAAAAACATGTATTTGGTTTTAATTAAAGAATTTGCTACATTCGAAAAAGATCCTAACGGAATTTTACTATCTTTTTTAAAACATAATTTAAAAATAATCCACATACCTACTTGGTTGAAAGCAATGAATAATAATTTATTAATTTCTAAAGGAGTATTTAATTACATAGAATTAAACGATATTTTAGCTTTAAAATAAAAAAATGTACGGAATAATTATAATCGATAATTCGGAATTTATTTTTAAAGAAATATCTTCATGGGAATTAGTTAAAAAACAACAAAATTGTTTTTTAATTCAGAAATTAAAAGAGTCTTTTTCTATTTGGAAAGGTACTATGGAGAAAAAATTTTTTAGCCCTAAAAATCATAGCATTTTTTTCGATTCAGGAACATATTTTAAGCAATTAGAGGTAAGAGTGTCAGATATGTTTGGGAACAGTCTATTACCTGTTATATTCGAAAAACATCTATTGAACGAACGTTTAAATTTAGTTTTGGCTAATGATATTACTAATAATTATGGGGAGTTATTAGGTTGTTTTTTAGCCATGATAATAGCTAAAAGGCTTTCTGTGGAATATGTAGCCGGGGATAGCCAAATAGTGATTTTTTTTATTTTGGATAATGCAAAAAAAAATAGTATTTCTGAAGAATTATGTCAAAAAACTAGAAAATTCTATGAAAAAAATTTTTTTAATAAAGTTCAATATATTAATCGGGCTAAAAATCCTGCTGATTTACGTTTTTTGCTATGAATAAAAAAATTATTTATACTTGCGGTCCGACTATATATTCATCTAGACTTCATTTAGGTAATTTGCGTTCTATTATATGGGCAAATTTAATAAGATGTTGTTTAGAATGGGAAGGTCATGAAGTTATATTTAATATGAATTTAACAGATATAGATGATAAAATTTTAAACGCAATGGAAGATGAAGATTTAATATCTTTTATATCTAGAACATGTTCGGATACACTTACTTTTTTAAATAAACATAAAATTATCCGCGCAAAAGATAATATTTTGTTAGCCACAGATTACGTCCCTGAAATGTTGTCTATAATTCATGAATTAGAAAAAATAAATAAAATTCAAGTAGTTGAAAATGAAATTTTATTTAAATCTTCATTTAAAGGTTTTAAAAATAATATTAGAAGAGAAGGTATAAAAACGATAGATAGACAAATGCCATCTGAGCAAGTACTATGGAAACGTAATCTTGAATTCCCAGAAGTATTTTGGAGAACAAAATGGTTTGACGGTCGTCCTGGCTGGCATATAGAGTGTTCATCTATGATTAAGCATGTATTAGAACAGAATAATGTTCGAACTCTAGATTTTCAAATAGGTGGTTATGATTTAAAATTCCCTCATCATTTTAATTCAGAAGAAATTTTAACAACTTTAAATTTTAATATTAAAAAAACGCTACATATTGGTTTATTAACCAATAAGAAAAAAAAGATGTCTAAATCTTTAGGCAATACCGAATTTTTAAATACAGAAGATATTAAACTTATGAAATTTTTTTTTGCTACACAAAGTTATAATAAAAATCAAGAATTTTCAGAATATATTTTAAAACAAAACAAAAGCAAATATAATAAATTTTGTAAAATTATAAACGAGTTATCTAACGAAATTAATAATAATTATGAACAAATCAATTCTTTCATTCAAAATTTCAATATTTCTGGAATAATAGGTTTAATCTTTGCAAAAAAAATTAATAAAACAGAAAGCTTAAAGATAGCTAATTTCTTTGACTTGATATGAATAACTCTATGGATAATTTTTTAATTTCATTAGATGATAACAAAGAATTCGATCTTAATGTTAAAAAAAAATTATTTTTAGAAAAAGAATATTTTTTACTGGCTGAAATTATATTTTTTCAAGTTATAACAGGAAAAATTAAAAATTGTTTTGAATTTTGGGATTTAAATTGTGCTATAGTATTTAGTAATATTTTAGCTTTTAGATTAAATGTTTTGATTGATGCTGATGAGTTATTTAACTGGCCTTGGTTATGTTTAATAAAGTTAAAAATAATTAAGATATAAATATGAATAATATAGAAGATAAAACAACCGAAAAAGAAGAATTGCTAGATCATGCAGCTAGTGAAGAAAATATTGAAAAAAATATTATCGAGTTAGAGAATAAAGCTAATTTCTCGCCAGAACAAATTATGCAATTGCTAGATCATGCAACTAGCGAAGAAAATATTGAAAAAAATATTATCAAGTTAGAGAATAAAGCTAAAATTCAAGTTAATGCTGAAACAAAAAGCAATTTTAGACAAAACAATAACTACAATAATAATAAACAAAGCGATGTAGAATTACCTATTTTTACAGACGATTCATCTGATAGTTTGAAAATTATCTTTTTAGGAGGTGCTGAAGAAATAGGAAAAAGTTCAGCTTTGTATATTTATAAAGATAACGCTATTTTGGTAGATTGTGGAAGTTCGTTTGCATCTATCTCTGGCGGATCTTGGCATTCTTGGCCTAGTAAATTTAATTTTTTAAGTTTGCCTGATTTCAAAATTATTGAAAAATATGCTCCTATTTTAAAAGGAATATTTATTACTCATTCTCACGAAGATCATATCGGCGGATTGCCGTTTTTGTTACAAGAATTGGAAGCTAAAAACTATATGATTCCTATTTACTGCGGTAGTTTTCCAGCTGAATATTTAAAACTTAGTTTAGAAAAAAAACAAATAGATACTAGCAAAATCAGAATTCAAAAATTAAACAATAATTCTTTTATTAAAATTGCAGAAGACTTTGGCGTTAAAGCAATTAAAATTTCTCATAGTGCTCCAGATTCATATATGTTTGTAATTAAAAGTAAAGAACAAAAAGTATTACATACAGGGGATTGGAAAATTGATGTTTACCAAGAGCCTAAAGGAACAATTCATTGGCCAACATTAACTAAAGAAGTAGCTAATTCAACTTTAATGATTTGTGATTCTACAAGAGGCGGAAATCCAGGTTATTCTACATCTGAACATTTAGTAATTAACTCTTTTAAAAAATTATTTACACAAAATCCTAATAGAAGAATATTAGTAACTACTTTTGGTTCAAACGCAAATAGAGTTACTGAAATAATTAAATTATCTAAACAATTCAACAGAAAAGTGTTTGTTGCTGGATATGGTATTGTTAAAAGTTTATCTGCAGCAACTAAAGCTGGAATATTAAAGAAAAATTCTGATTATTCGTTATGCGATAGATTGAAAAACGAGCAAACAATTAATCAACAATCTCTGGTTTTCTTGTCTGGAAGTCAAGGTGAAGGAACTTTAAAAAAAGTTTGTCAAAACAAGCACATTATTAAATTAAACAAAGAAGACATAGTAGTTTATTCTTCGGACATTATTCCAGGAAATGAAAAACAGTCTTTTGAATGTTTGAAACTGCTATTACAGAAAAATGCATTAATTATTCATAGAGTATTAGATTCTTCATATCATAATTTTCATAGTTCAGGGCACGGATCTTCCGATGAGATTGGTTTATTAATCGATTTAGCTAAACCTAAATTTTTTGTTCCTGTTCACGGAAATTATGTTCAATGCTTTGTATCTAGTAAGAATGCAATCAATAATGGAATAACAGAAGAAAATATTATCATACCTAAAAACGGTGATGTTTTAGTACTAAATACTGATAACACTGTAACTAAATTCCAATATAAAAATTTCGAACCTTTGTATCTGGATGAATTCGGACAAAAACTTAATATTAAAGACTTTGATTTAAGATTTGACGCATTTTCTAAAGGAATATTAATATTTACTACAAATAAAAACGAAATACTTAATATCAATTATTTTTTTGTAAACGATTTGTTTAAAGCATTACCTATGCCGAAAATAAATACAATGTTAACAGAATTATCAGAATCTGAAGCAAAACTTCCAATGCAAGAAAAAATTACTAGAGTAATGATTAAATTATTCGAAAAACCAAAAATAGCTTTGTTACCAGTTATTTATAATATTACATCTCCTAATAAATGAAACAAAGTCAACAAAGATTTGCTTTTGCTGTAGTAGCTCACGTAGATCACGGAAAAACAACTTTATGCCAATCGTTAGCAAGTTATTTTTATAAAAATTTCGAAGGTTTAGATAATCTTGAAGTGGAACAAAGAAAAAACATTACGGTTAAATTAAAACAATTTTCTTTTTTTATTAAAAATAAAGAATATTTTTTTATTGATACCCCTGGTCATGAAGATTTTTTTGAAGAAGTTGAAAGAAGTTTAAATATCACAGAAAATGTATTGTTATTAATTGATAGCAGGCAAGGCATACAATCGCAAACATTAAAAATTTTACCTTTATTAAAAGATAAATTTGTAATTTTAGTTTGGACCAAAACTGATTTAACCACAGATATAGATTTAAAAGCTCAAGAACAAAATCTTCAAGCTTGCGGTTTAAACTATTTTACTTCCGTCCATGTAAGTGCAAAAAATAAGTCTAATTTTGAACAATTGTTATCTCTATTCGAGTTTATGCATCCTATACAAACACAAGAAAATAATATTTTTGATATTCATTTTTCAAAATTTGGTTATTATTGCTACTTAAAAACAAAAGATCTGATTAAAAAAAATCAATTTTTATTTTTTCAATCTAATACAAAGATTAAGATTCTAAAATTATATAAAAGAAGAGAAAAATTAGAAGAAATAGAACAGCTAGAAAATAATGATATTGGTATTGCTTTAGTAAAAGCTAATATAGAAGAAATAAATACAGGTATCTTTTATTTAACAAAACAAAAACAAGCTGGTACGGATATATCTGTATCTAATGCTTTGATGTTTTGTCAAATTTTTTCTTTAGAAAAAGGAGTTAAATTCGATAAAGTAATTAATAATTTATTTATTAACGATCCTTCTATTTCTAATCAAATTATTAGTCACTCTCTGTTTGGTAGTGGTTATATTTTAGGTTTTAGAGGAAAGTTACATTTAGATGTATTTTTGGATAGATTAAAATCAGAATATACTAATAATTTATTAATTACAGATCCGAATTTTATTTTCAAATATAGCAATAATGGGCAAAAACCTATTTATTTGAAAACTGCTGATGATTTTTTACCAATTATGAAAGATCATTTAGAAGAAATTTGTCAAGAGTTTAAAATTATTCTCGATATTAATTTAATAGATAAAGTTGTAAGCTATTTAAGAATTGCTTTAACAGACGTCAAGCAAATATCTACAACAGATATTGTATTTGGAATTGCTCTATCTAAAATGAATGCTAAATTCTTATCAGATATTAAGGAAATAACATCAGGGCACTATATGATTGAAAAACACGAAGAATATTGGTTAAAAAGTAATATTGGTTTGTTTGAATTACAAATTAATACAGATAAAATTTCTAATTTCACTCGTTTAATTAATTTTAATGAAGTAAAGAATTATTCTTCCATGATTTGCGAAGCAGTAGCTGCTATATTAAATCAAAGAAATTTCCGAATTAAAGTATACGGTTTATTTAACGGGAAAGTAATGTCGTCTGGGGAAAAGTCTGCCAGACCTAATGCGGTGACTTCTAAATGTTACGGAGGAGGAGGAGATGCTACTCGAAAACAAAAATTGTTGAATAACCAAAAAGAAGGAAGAAAGAACGCTAAACAAAATTATAAATTTAATTTAACTGCAAAAGATTTTGAAGCAATATTTAAAAAAATTAAATAAAAATGATTTTATGTTAATATTATTGAATGACTAAAAATTATATTTTTTTATTACACAATCCTACTCAAGCTTTTGTTGGATCAAATCATAATTTGGGATTAGAAATTTTTCCTAAAGCAAAATTGGAAGATGCGCAATATGAAAATAATTTTGCATTCAAAACATTCGAAGATGTGACAGTATTCTGGTCTACTCGTTATTCTATTAACGATTCTGGTAAAGTATTGTTCGAAGTAATTAATTTTTTCGATATATCTAAAAAAAATACCATTTTCGTTTCTTATGATGATTTTGATGTTTTGGAAAATGAAGTAAAATTTCGAAATGGTGTATCAAGTAATATTGCCCACAACGGTATACGTTCTATAATAGCTAATGTTAAAACTTATAAATTTAATATTATTTCCGTTAGAATAGGGTTTGGCTTTAGAAGAAAGGGTGGAGAACATTTAAGAGATATAGTATTAGGTAAAATTAATGCTAGTAATCAAGCTAATTCTGCTAGATTGTTAATGAATATAATAACCAATGAATAAAATATATAGAAACGTAATTTTATTAAACAAGCATAATAAATTTAGATTTAGTACTTTTAGTAATAAAAATAATAATACTTTTTTAAAATCTTTTCTATTATTAAACAAGCATAATAAAAATCCACAGGAAGAAAAGATAAAAGATAATACTATAGATGCAGATGATTTTGTTGATTTTTTAACTTTACGTTCTGTTTCTGATGAAGATATGCTTAAATTACAATTTGCATTTAATAATGGACAAAAATTAGAAACTGTTGTTAATACCAATACATTGAAAAAATTGTCTACAGACTTAAATTTATTGTTGTACGATATGAAAGATGAATTAGAAATATATTCTAATGATAAATACTGCAATGCAAGTTTATCATCTTTTATAGCAACAGAATCAAGATTTTTAACATATAATTTTTTGATATTAGATCTATTTAAAAACAGTTGGTTAAATCCAATATTTGTAGTGAATTTAGAAGAAGAGAATCTTCAACTGGATAAATTATGTAAGGCTGTTCAAATGTGTATAGAAGTGATACAACAGGAAAAAAAATTTATTTTGTTGAAAGATGTAGAATATTTTAATTTGTGCTGTGAACAAAAAAAAGTATTGTTTAAAAAATTAACTGATCAAATTTTGTGTTTTGCAAATCCAAAAGATAGAATGTTATTCAATTTATTCTTTTCCAATCATGCACTGCTATTATTGAAACAGAATGAAAGTGCTACAAATAATACTTTGCAACATGCTTATAAAAATATAGTAAATGTTAAAACAGAACAGTCATTAGCGATGGATGTTCGTGAAAATCTTCAAACTTATTATTTGTTAAATACTCATTTATTAATATTATTTTCGAAAACATTATCGTTTAAGAATATTTTTTATAATTTAGAAACAATAGCTAAAACATCTCCAGAAGTTAACATAGAAAATCATAAAAATTTATTACTAAACCAAAAGAATTTGTTAATAGAATCACTTAAAGTTATGTTAAATTTATCTAAAACTGCTTTATTTAATGACAGTCCGATTTCGCATGAGTTTGCAGTTAATACATTAAGACCTATTTCTGTGAGTTTTTTTACATTTATGTCTTCTTTAAAACAAATTTGTTTTGAATTAATAAATTTATATACAAAAAATACAGAAAGAATATATCAGTTATTACTCTCCCATGATAAAATAAATCAAACTTATTCTAATAAAGAGCAGGAAATAGATTCTATAATGCAACTAAGAACGATGTCTTATGATATTTATACTTTAGCAACTTGTATAGCTATGGAGATACACAACGAAATGTTTGTAATAAACGCTATACGCTCTATAAACTATGAACATAACGACCATAGATATGATCTTGTGGATGAATTATTAACCCATTGGGTTGATATAGCTGGATTTTTTATTAGAATTAAGCAAAACACGATTGCTCCAATAGAAATGAATAATTTATTAATCTCTATTCGTGATTGTAGTTTAAATATTCCAGAAATTGTTACGACAATACAAAAGACAGAACAAGAAGTAAATACGTCTATATATACAGAAAGTAGCTACTTGGATGAAAAATTTCACCGTTTTATTTTGAATAAAATTTTAACCGAAACAAATGAAGTGGATGCTAATCAGTCTCTGCGAGATATTATAAATGGAGAAGATATGGGAAAATTTAACGAAATGGAATATATGTGTTTGTGGTATTTTAATGGAAAATAATTTAGAATTTTTTACTGCAATAGAAATTGAAAATATATATAAAATTTGCGAAGATAAGCAATTATTCTATGATAAACTATATATAGAACGTAGTATTACGTTTGAGAATTAGGGTGTAGCCAAGTCTGGTCGAAGGCACACGACTTTGAATCGTGCATTCCTGGGTTCAAATCCTAGCACTCTAGCCAATTTTTAAAGCATAAGAAATTATTCTTTAGGAGAGTATAGTTCAGTGGTAGAACGCCCGCTTGTCAAGCGGTAGGTCGCGGGTCCGACTCCCGTTGCTCTCGCCGCCGTGGTAGCTCAATGTTAGAGCAGCTGTTTTGTAATCAGCAGGTTGCTAGTTAAAATCTGGTCTACGGCACCATTTATTTACAATCAAAAATATGTCAATAATAAAAAAACAACAGCAAATAAAAAATATAATTAATTTAAATTTAGAGTTATTTGCTGCTAAATCCGCAGGTAGTAACACTCAAAACAACAGAGATAGTCCTGGAAAAAGATTAGGTTGTAAAAAATCTCATGGACAAATAGTAAAACCTGGTCAAATTATAATGAGACAAAGAGGAATGAAATTCGGAATAGGAAATAATGTATTTGCAGGAAAAGATCACACTATACATGCTAAAACAGCAGGTAAAGTATTTTTCTTTCATTTGCATAAAAAAACCTTTGTGTCTGTAAAATCAAACATATAAAATGAATATAAATCAATCCCCTTTCATAATTTTTCAATTAAACGGTAAATCTTTTTGCGAACAAGAAAATCAAGAATTTATAATGCCGAATTTTTTAACTGAAAATGCAAATCAAATAGTACAAGGGTTTATCTTGAACGAAGCAAAAATTACTCAAGCTCAAATTGAAGTATCGTGTTTAGAAGTATTTAAAGGTGTTAAAAAAATTCATTTTTATAACGCTCCAAAACAAGAAAGAGACAAAACTAAAGGTTTTAGAGAAATTTTAAATAGAACTAAAATTACTATTTTACAATAATTTATCATAAATGAAGATTGTAGCTTCTTTCGAAAAAAAGCCAGAATTTATTTTAGCTAAGTTATCAGGGCATACAAATAAAATATCATGTGCTGCTGTTTCAACGTTAATGCATTATTTATTAAATAAATTAAAAGACTGTAATAGATGCAAATTATTAGACAAAAACGATTTTTCTTTTGAAGAAGGAAAGTTTTATTTAAAAATAACACATTATGAAGAAACTTGTTGCATTAATGAATTAATTTATTGTTTTAATTATATGTTTAAAGAACAAAAAAAATTAAATATCAAATTTATTTAATAAAAAACTTAAATATTTAACATCTATTAATTTATTTTCTAATATAAATTGTAATTTGTTTACATTCCAGCCTTTTGAAATATTTTCATTAATAGTAGATTTTAAAACATCGATATTTTCTTTTTCAGATGTAATTTTTTTTTTAATACTGTTTTTATCCCATGATTGGTTTTTTTCAGACTCGAACATAATTTTATAATTTAATTTTGCTTCAAAATAAATATTATTTTTGGCTTTCTTGATTTGTATATTAGCAGTTTCGCAGTATATACTTTGCTCTGGTACAAACCATTTAAATATATTTATAATTTCTATAAAAGTTTCGTTAATATATTGAATAGAATTTTTCTTATGCATTTCGAATAAATAATTAAATTCTTGAAATAAACTATGCCATTCTAGAAAAGCTTGCTTAATGTTTAATTGATCTATATAATTGCTTATATTTTGTTTATATATAACTATAATGCTTTTAAAACTTCCGTATAAATATATATTTTCCCCACCGACGTAATTTTTTTGTAAATAATTATCAAATAAAGTAATTTTTTTGAGCACTTTATTGATTAAAGTTGCATTGTTAGTATCTTCTAAATTTAAACGAAAATCTTCAAAAGGTCTTTGATTTAAAATCATGTGCAATCTGTAATTTATAATCCCATACTGTTGAACTATGTCTGGTAACGTTTGATAATTACCTTTTGTTTTAGATAATTTATCTCCGTTACTATCTCTAATTAACCCATGGAAAAAAATCTTTTTAACTTTAATTTCAGGATCTAATATTCTTTGAAAAAGAAGCATTCTTTCTATCCAAAAATAAATTAAATCTTTCCCTGTAATGATACTCGATATATTTTTTTGTTTGTAAATTCTACTGATAACTACGGTAACTAAAGCCGAACTAAACCATGTATCCCATACTTTTTTTTGACACACACAGCTATGATTCGGTGTTAAATTTATAATTTGATAGCACCAGCAAATTTTTGGCTTTATACCATATTTTAAAGTTCTAGTTAAACACCATTCCTCTATATTGTTAGCCCAATCTTTTACACCAGTATGAATTTCTTTGGGAAAATATACTGTATTATTGATCGGAAATAATTCAAACGCTTTTTTAATGTTAAGAAATAATTCATTGCTGAATTTTTTTTCTATAATTTGTTTACAACGATAGCATTTCGGTATAAAGCTAAAAATTTTAATAGTTTTGTTTAAAGTTATATGTTTCAATACTTCTATTCTATATTCTGCTAGACTTTCGAATGTTTGGTTTAAGAATAAATCTATAAATTTATTATTTTCATCTAAATAATTTATTTTTTCAAATAAAATTTTGTGTTTTGTAGCTATTTCTAAATCTTTTTTTGCAAAATTTGCTGTTAATTTAAAAAACGATGTACCTATTTCTTCTTTAAACGCTGCAGAATCTACTATAATAGGTAATTGCTTTTTTGTTATAGGGTGAACAACAAATTTATCCTTTATCGTATTCTTGGAAACAATAGCGTTATCCCAAAAAAAAGTTTCTGGCCTGTTTGTGCCTATAGTTATAATATTGCCTAAATTAGTTGTATAATCGTAAAAATAAAAATTATTTTCAGTTTTTACAGAATCTACTTCTAAATCTGATAATCCTGTTTTACAATTAGGACACCAGTTAATTAAATATTTTCCGCCGTAAATAAGATCAAGATTTTTTAATTTAATTAATAATTCGTCTATTGTTGATAAAAAAATCGCATCTTTTGTAAAATAAAAATTATTATGATCGGCAGATTCTAAATTTAATAATTGAATTTGATTTTGAATCTTGTTTCTATTTCTAGTTTCGAATAGCAAGCTATTTCCTAGAGTAACTTCAGAAAATTCTTTTTTAATCATTAATTCTGTAGCTATACCGGCATGATCGCTTCCTATGCTTAAAATAGAATTTTCTTTACCTTCTTTATTACAAACAATTTGACTTGTAAATAATTCTAATGCATGCCCGTGATGCAAATTATTGGTAATATTAGGGGGCGGAGCAATAGTTAAAAATTTATTATTTTTTTCATTTTCTGAAATTTCTGTACCAATTATTTGATCATTACCTAAAAAAATGTTATATTTCGGTTTTTTAAATATTTTTTTAATCATTTTTGGATTCCTTCCTCAACTTCTTCGGACATATATAAAGAATCATGCTGGTCGAATATTTGGTTAAAAAATTTTTCTTGCTCTAATTTAATCTCTTTATTTAAATTTAATAAATAATTGAAATCATGATCTATATTTTCGCTTTTTAATAAATGCTCTAACTGTAATACGAAATATTTATTATTGCCTTCATATTGTTGTATGTTAAGCAATAAATTCACCAGTTTATCCTGAGGGAAGTCTCGTAATACAGTTTGCAGAAAATCTTTTTCGTTAATTCTAGGCTTTAATAAATTATATTTTTCAGTATTATTTAAATATTCTAAAATATATTCATTGGGCAACTCTTCCAATCGATTGATCATTGCGTTATAGTATTCCTTTCTGCTTAAAATTTTGAATTCTGTATTGTTATAAATAGCTTCATCTATATCTTTATTTTGGATTAGCAAGTATTCAGCATCTGGAAAAATTTTTCCGTATTTAAAATTGCTTTTAATTCCAGGTAAATCATTATCTAAAGCGAAAATAATGCTTTTAGGAGAAAGGCTTTCTAAAATTTCTATTTGTTCTTCATATAATATATTCCCTAATAAAGCTATAGCGTTAAATCCCTTTTTAGCTAATGACAAAGCATCAAACACTCCTTCGACAACAAATAATTTTTGTTCTGAAAAGTTAATTGAAATATTTGGAGTAAAAACACTGGATTTTTTTTTGTAATTATCGTTGTTTTTAATAAATTTATATTCTTTCTTATTAATGCTTCTTCCAACAAAGCCTACGATATGCTTTTCTTTGTCGATCAAAGGAAAAGTTAAAAAATTTTCTAATTCAAAGAAACATTCACCTCTGTAAAAAAATAAGAAATCTGTTTCATCTCGGAATTTTTGATTAATTTCTTTTCCTAATTGAATACCAGAACCTATACCGCTGCTTAATGCTTCGTTTAAAGTTACATTTCTTGTATTCAAATAGCTTACTAATTCTTTAGAACCAATCTGAATTAATTTATTTTGAGCTGTTTCTTGTATGAATAAAATCTTTTCATGATAATCATAATAAACGTCTTTCACACTTGCGACAGCAAAAACATGATTGAATACTTTTGAATATAATTTGCTAATATGCCCTCCTATACCGCATCCAAAACATTTGAAACCAAATGTTCTTTCAGAAACAAAACAAGACGGAGTTTTTTCTGTATGAAAAGGACAATTGCATTTAAATCCTTCTGCTGTTTTCGAACTAGATATTCTATTACTTAATTCCTCAAATATTTTTTGGTTTTGATGTATTTCCATGATTTAATAAATGTTTTAGAAGGAAGTGATAATATCTTCTTCTTCAACAGTGTTATCCAAATTTAATAATTTAATTTTTTTTCCAAATGAATTTTTAATATGATTTGAAAGAATAAAATTTAAAATTTCATATGATATATTATTTCTTTCTGATGTTAAAAAAAACGGAAAATGAGGGACTGAAATTGCTATTATTTTATTATCTTCTTCATAAACATCTGTTTTTAAATTATAATCCAACATTTTTAAAGTAAATAATGGAATTATATCTATTGTTGTACCTATTTTAATAGGAGACAGAAAAGAAGGTATTATTAAAGCTACATCTACAGGATCTCCGTCGTTACTTAATGTATTAGGTATATATCCATAATCACAAGGAAAAGATTTAATCATAAAGCGATTATTGCTTAAATAGCGATGATTGCTGAAATTTCCGTCTTCTTCTTCGTATTTGATATTATTATATTTAGGAATTTCTATTACAGCTTTATGCACTGAAATATTCTGTTTAGATAAAATACTTTTTAAGTTGTTAGTTTTTTGTTCAAAATATTTATTAGTTTCGGCAAGTGTTTGGTTCAAAAAAAAAGAAAATTTCTCTTCTAAATGACTTTGGATTTGTTGTTCTAATTCTTGTGTTTCATTAATAAAATTATGTAAAGATATCATATTATTCTATATATACTATTTTATATCAATAATTGAAATAATTATATATAAAATTTATTATTCTATTATAATAATTATATAAAATATTTATATATATATATAAAAAATGAAAAAGTTACAAAAAATAGAATTAGATATTTTAGAAAACAATTTAGGAAATATTAATGATGAATTATTATTATGGTTCAAAGAAAATATCGGCATATTAAATTCTTCACAAAAACAATCTTTATTCAGCTATACACAAGAAAGAAATTGTTTAATAGTTTCTGCTACTGGTAGTGGTAAAACATTAGCTGCGTTTTTACCTTTATTTGATTATTTAATCAAACAAGCTCAACAAGGAGAAACGATTAAAAATAAATTATTTATTATATATATTTGTCCTATTAAAGCTTTAGTAAATAATTTACAAGAGCATTTACTACGTTTTTGTAAAGAAATATTCGAATTAACTGGTGTGAAAATTACTTCGCTTATAAGAACGAATGATACTACAGCTTATGACAAAACTAAAACTCCTAATATATTACTTACTACTCCAGAAGGTTTAGCAATTTTTTTAAGTTCTCAAAGTAATTTATTAAAAGCTGTAAATGCAAAATTTTTAGTTGTCGATGAAGTTCATGCTATCGCCGGTACCAAGCGAGGCGTACAATTATCTTTATGCATAAGTCATTTGCATAGACTTTGCAATTTAAAACAAATTTTCGGGTTATCTGCTACTGTTTCACCTGTTGAAGAAATAGGAAAATTTTTATTCAATAATACGGATTTTGATTTAATTTTAGGTTCTGAAATTAAATTATTAGAAGTAGTATGTAGTACTCCTAAATTAAATGCTTTTGAAGATTCATTAGAAGCTATATTCGAGATGTGTAAACAACTATATTCTATTATTAGAAAGGAAGAAGCAACTCTTGTGTTTTCCAACAATCGTTCATTAGCCGAAATTATAGCAAATAATTTACAATTGTTAGATTCTTCTTTAGCCGTAGCAACTCATCATTCCTCGCTTGCTAAAGAAGAAAGAGAAAATGTAGAACAAAAATTAAATCAGGGAAAATTAGATGCAGTAATTTCTGCAGCTACTTTAGAACAAGGTATAGATTATGCTTGTGTTTCAAAAGTTGTTCTATGCTTATCACCTAAAAAAGCTGATAGAGCTATACAGAGAATAGGTAGAGCAGGACATAAAATGAACGAGGTTACTAGAGGGGTTCTTTTCGCTTTAGATAAAGGAGGAATTTTAGAAATTGCTGCTATTGCCAAATGCATTAAACATAAAATTATTGAAAAAATTACTATACCTAAAAATTGTTTAGATATGTTAGCTCAAGCTATTTTAAATATCTGTTTCAACGAAACGTTAACTTTTGATCAAATTTATGAATTTGCTACTTCTGCCAGTTGCTATCGAACTATTTCAAGAGAAAATGTACAATTAGTAATTAATTTTTTACTTGCTTTAGATAGAGCAGAAAAAACACGTTTTTTGTTTGCTAGATTGCGTTGTGTAGATGATAAATATTATTCTGTACGTGGTGATAAAAAAATAGAATTTTTAGTTAATTCCGGTGCTATTGTCAAAGAAAACGAAGTAAAAGTAAAAGTTAATAATGTAGTTATAGGTACATTTGATCCTTCTTATGCATCTCTAATTAAGAAAGATAGTTTGTTTAGAATGTCTGGAAAAACATTAAAATTCAAATATATAAAAGGAGAAACTATATTCGCAGAAATGTCTGAGAATTCTTCCGGAGATATACCTATTTGGAAATCCGAAATGCTTCCTTTAAGTTTTGAAGTAGCATGCGAAATGAATATTTTATTGGATTTATTTATTAAATATTTTAAGTTGTATAAAAATAAAAGTGAAATTTTTACTTTATTAGAATCTTATTCTTTCGATACTTTAGCTTTTAACGAAGCGTATGGTCATGTATACAAACAATTTCAATGGTTGAAAATAAATAATATTGAAAATATGCTTTTTGAAAACGACTTATTAATAGAAGTTTTCCCTGAGAATAAATCAGGGACAGTTTTGAGAGTATTAATACATAGTTGTTTTGGGCAAAATTTTAACGCTTTGTTATCTATAATCTTAGCTCATAAAATATTCGAAAATACTAAACACTCATTCAATATTTCTTGCTCTGATTACGGAGTATCGTTTAATTTAGAAAAAGAATATTTAGATACTGTAATACATACATTAACTTTAAAAGATTTGTTTGCTGATTTAAATACTACGTTTTTTGAAGCCGAAATATTCAAAAGTCTGTTTTTTAACAGATATTTCAAACGTTGCGCGTATCGTTTTTTAGCTATCTTAAAAAATAATAAAAAAACTAGTATACCAGATTATATTTTATTAAATATGCTTAAAGGAAATGAGTTAATAATAAAAGAAGCTATTAGAGAAATTTTACATGATTACTTAAATTTCACAGGGTTTGTACAAAAAGTTCAATTAATTAAATCTGAAAATATGAAAATTGTATCAGTTGATTTTCCTTCACCTATGGCTTATGACGTATTATCTAAATTAGAAACATTAACTCAAAAGGTTGGTCCTAATTTTTTAAAAACTATTAATCATCAAATTGAAGTTATTTCTCAACAAGAGTTTTTGTCTTTAATGTTAACAACAGGAGATAAATTAATATTATTTCCATGCGGATCTATTCTTTGCATCGAGGAGAAAAAATATTTAATTGTAGGAGATTTACATTTAGGTTTAGAATATTCTTTAATGAAAAAATATCGTTTTACTGGTATTGATAATAGCGCTCATTATGCTCAATTATGGGAAATTTTCAATCAATTTAAAATTGATAAAACAATTTTATTAGGGGATATTAAAGAAAGTATTTCTGGATATACTACATTAGAGCTAGAAGAAGTAAAACAATTCTTGGATTTTATTTTAAAGTTTTCCGAGCAAGTTATTGTTACACAAGGGAATCACGATGCTGTATTAGCTCAAGGATTAGGTTTAATTACTCACGAATTAATCATAGAGAATGAATTTATTTCGACCGAACCTATAATATTCACTTACGAATATGTAATTAACGGTTACTGTTTTTTCCACGGTCATAGAAAATTGCGTACTGAACAAAATAAATCGTATACTTTTTCTTGTCATATACACCCTAGAGTAGATTTAAAAGATTCGAAAGGATGTAAAAAAACATACATGTCTATATTATTGTTACAAAACGAAGATTTCGTTTCTATTGTTCTGCCTACAATTTCAAGTTTTAAAGCAGGAGCTCCTTTAGAAAAAGTTTATTCGGTAGAAAAAGCTAACGAAAATAGTAAATACTATATTTTTGATAAAGAAATTAAAAGTTGGTTTTCGGGTAATTTAAAGGCATATTTAGAATCTTCAGATACTGCAAAAAATAACAATGATCAATAATAAAGATAATTTAGGTTTTGAAAAACAAGCTAATTTAAATTTAAAAACAGATACTTTTCAAGGGAAATTAACTCATGAAAAATATTTATTATCTGGGCCTACTTATGCTAATGCAGAACCTCACCCAGGTACTTTATTTAATCTTTCTGTAAAAGATAGTATTTGTCGTTTTTCTCGAGCTAATGGCTTTGGTTTATACATGATAGGTGGTATCGATGTACACGGTGAGCCTATTTTAAGAGCTTTAATTAAAGAAAAATATCTTAATAAACCTTTACCTAATAATCAAATTTTAGTAGAAGAATGTAGAAGTTTTGCTAAGAAAAATGCTAATTTATTATTCGATTATTGTGAAAGATTAGGAATAAATTTCCAAATTAAATATTCTACTAACGATAAAGATTATATGTTGTTTCAATTAAATAGATTTTTTTCGCTTTGGAAACAAAAAAAATTTGTATTTGATTTTAGACATTTAATAGCTTGTGTTGAATGTAAAACCTTTCTATCGTTTTCTGAAACTGAAAACATTTTAGGAGATAAATATAGTTGTTTTTTTAAAGTTAAATTATTAAATTCGGAGTTAAAAATACTGATCTGGACAACAACCCCATATAGTGTTTGGTCTAATCAAGGAGTTGCATTCAATCCAGAAATTAAATACGTTATATGCGAAATAAATGTAGAAAAAATAATAGTTTCAGAATTTTTTGCGCTTAATAACAATTTTTTGATTATTGAATCGTTTGTATTGGAAAATTTAAAATATATACATCCGTTAAATTCCGGAAAAATCAACTCTTTTATAGCTAGTGAAAAAGCATTGATTCATGTTGGAACAGGTTTTATTCATTTAAGTGCCGATTATTCTGCTACTGATGCAAGTATTTTAAAGACACAATTTATTTATGCTAAAAATAATATCATTAATAACGAATTTTTGTTATTTACTTCTTTTGGTTATAAAACTTTGTTTGAAGCAAATCAATTGAGTGTTAATAATTTAGATATTTATACTGTAGAAATAAGCAAACAAAATGTTGATGTTTGTTGGCGTTGTAAAAATACCACAATTAGTTTTATAACTAGACAGTTGTTTTTAGATTTTGAACCATCTAAAAAAGCTATTTTATCAGATATGAAACATGCTAGATTTTTTCCAAAGCATAATCAAAGAATGATGAAAATGTTTAAAAATAGACCTTCTTGGTGTGTAACTAGACAGAAACCTTGGGGAATATACTGGCCTATTGTTAAATGTGTTTCATGTGAAAAAATCATGATAATTGAAAATGTATTTCGAGAATATTTGCAAAAATTTGAAAATGAAAGTTCATGGTTTGATTTGCAAGTTAACGAACAATGTATTTATTGTAAAAGCGAAGTAAAGAAAGAATATTTCACCATGGATGTTTGGTTAGATTCTGCTATGGTATGGCCTTTCTTCTCTAAAGAAAAAAATAAAGAGAGTTTTTTATCAGTAGAAGGAGAAGATCAATATAAATGCTGGTGGCAAGTTTCGTATATATTATCTAATTTTGTTAATTCTAAGTCGATTACTAAAATATTAGTGCACCCTTTTATAGTAGCTGATGACAAAACACAAGAAAAATTAAGTAAATCTGCAGGTAATTATTTATCTATGAATAGCGCATTAGAAAAATTTCCTAACGATATAGTTAGATTATGTTTTTTTAGCAGCAATATGGTAAATAATTTCATGTTTTCGGAGCAATCTCTATCATTAGCTAAAGATAATTACATAATTATTCGAACTCATTTAAGATTTTTGTTTGAACACTCTTCTGATATTAATGATTTAAACGAATTAACAGATTTACAAATAGAATATTTAAGTTTTGTTAAAACAAGTTTTAAAGCTACTTATATAGAATTTAAAAAAACTTTTAATTTAAATTACGTATTAAAGAAAATATTAGAATTAATTTCTATTAATAATACGGTAATTATAGAGTTATTTAAAAATTGTTTATTTCAAACGGAAGATCATTCAAGTAAAAAAATGTTAAGAATAGTTCTCGTATTATTACTAAACCAATTAGATGCAATGATTCCTTTTACTGTGTTTGATTGTATGGAAAACGAAAGTCTAGAATTTGAAAAGATTTTCACACTATCTGAAAAAATATTTAAAAACAATATATTGAAAATTGATTATTTAATTTTTGCCAGATCGAATTTTAGAATTACCTCTAAAGGAATAACAATTTCTAACTATTCTGGTAAAATTGATGTATATTCTCTACATAAAGAAATAAATGATATGTTTTTCAAATTGAAACAAGAGTTAAATTTAAATGTAGTTTTAGAAATAGATGAATAACGATAATAAAAAAGAAGTTTTAACCGAGCAAAGTAAAATAAAAGAAATTTGGTTGGTTGAAGAAGGTAAAAATTTAAATTTAATAACACTAAAAGAAGCATTAGAAATAGCTTTTTTAACAGATGATTCTGTGGTTGTGCTATCTAAAAAAGATGATATACCTGTATGTAAAATAATCGATATCTCGGCAGAACAATATTTACGACAGAAAAAACATAAATTAAATAAAAGTTCAGCTTCAATAGCAAAAAAAATTAAAATTTCGCCTAATATAGATGACGCAGATTTAGAAAGAAAAATAAATATGTGTAAAACATTTTTAGAAAAAAAATATACTTGTTTTTTGCAAGTTTATTATAAAAGAGGTCTGCGTAGAAAAATGAATAAAGAAGAAAATATTCCGCTTAGAGTAATTAAATATGGTATAATTCTTACTGAGTCCAAGAATAACTTATATTTATTAAGTTTGCCTAAAAATAAAAAATGATTTCTACCAGCATAAAATTTCAAACCACGTTAAAAAGAAGAATTAAAATAACAGGTACTGGAAAATTAAAATATTTTAATAGAAGTAGAGTAAAATCATTTTCTTTTAGTTATCCTAAAAAGAAAATTAAAACTATGTTTAAAAATAAATCAAGAGTTATTACATCTAAATTAAGACATCATAAACATTTTGGTGCTCTAGTGAAAAAATAATGTTACGTACCACTAACTCCCCAACAACAAAAAACAGAAGAAGAAAAATAATAAAAGCAGCTAAAGGATATTCTATGCGTCGGCACAGAACGCTAAAATGCGCTATGGAAGCAGTAAGACATGCTAAAGTAGACAAAACGGTTTCTAGAAATTTATTGAAAAGAGATAATAAAAAATTATGGATTATTAGATTAAATGCTTTTGCTAAAGAAAACAATATGAAATATAGCGGTCTGATAAAACACATTCAAGATATTTCTGGTATAAAAATACTAACTGATAAGAAAATTTTAGTTAAAATTTTATTTTTTGCGCCTGAAGTTGCTAAAAAATTATTAGAACAATCCTATTATAAATAAGCATGACATTAGTTATTAAATTTTTCAGACCTAAAAAAAATAGATTAAAAGCATTTACAATTATTGCTGCTAGTCAACACAAACCTGCTGTTGAAATTTTAGGTAGTTTTTGCCCAAAAGAAGAAAATGCTATGGTTTACATTAAGGATATAACCAAGATAATTGCTTTATGTGATAATGGAGCAAAATTTTCTGTTAAAGCTTATGTTTATATTAAGAAATATTTTCAATTCCATATGTTAGAATTAAGCCCTGAATCGAAATTGTTTGCAGAAAAATTTATCGATCAGAAAAAGTTTTATATAAAATAATGATGAGCCAAACTTTAAGACAAAAAATTAGAAACAGATTAGTTAAGAAACCTAAAAAAATTTCTGTTGCTTCTAGAATTTTAGAAAAAAAACCTCAAAGAAAAGGTATTTGTGTAGCTTTTATTAGCGAACAAGCACCTAAAAAACCTAATTCTGCCAAAAGAAAATTAGCAAAATTGCGTTTGTCTAACGGATTAATTATTCGTGCCCAATTAATTGGTCAAAGCGCTTCGTTACAAGATTATGCTTCTGTATTGATTAGAGGTGGAAGAGGAAAAGATTTACCTGGAGTACCTTTAAGAGTATCACCTGGAAACTTAGATTGTAAGCCAACACCTGGAAGAATAACAAGTCGTTCCAAATATGGAGTAAAACGCCCTAAATAACGATGATAAGAAAATTAAAAGATAGAAAAAAAATAGTTACAAGACAAGTTTACCCTGATAGTAAATACGATAGTGAATTAATTCAAAAATTTATTCGTTACACAATGCAACACGGAAAATTGCAATTAGCAACTAGATTAGTTTATGAATTTTTGGCTAAAATTGCTAGCAAATATCCTCAATTTGGCGTAAAAACTTTATTTGAAGATCAAATTATTGGTAATTTATTATTTGAATACGAAACAAGAAAAAAAATATTCGGTGGATCTGGATATCACGTACCTCAATTAACAGAAAAGAGAAGACAAACTATTGTAGCTATGAAAATTTTTATTAATGCTGCAAGAAAAAATCAAAGAGCTAATAAAATAGATATTGTTTCTTCCTTAACAATAGAAGCAGATAATATTTTAAAAGGATTTGGTTGCATTTCTTTAAAGACAGTTTCAGAAACTAAAAAAAGAGTTGCTGCAAATAAAGCTTTAGAAAGAAAATCATATAAAAAAAGAATATAATTATGACAATTTCAACAATAGAAGAATTAAATGATTCAAATCAAAAAAACGAATCATTTAATATATATAAACATAGAAATATAGGTATTATTGCCCATATTGATGCTGGAAAAACTACAACTTCAGAAAGATTATTATTCTTTACTAAAACTCAAACTACTTTAGGAGAAGTTCATCATGGTGAAACAACAACAGATTATTTAGTTCAAGAATCTACTAGAGGGATTACAATTGTTTCAGCAGCTGTTACTTGCTATTGGAAAGATCATTCTATTAATATAGTTGATACTCCTGGACACGTAGACTTCAGTATTGAAGTAGAACGTTCTGTAGCTGTATTAGACGGTGTAGTTGTGGTAGTATGTGCTGTTGGTGGTATAGAACCTCAAACTGAAAGTGTATGGTTAAAAGCAAATACTATTCCTAAGATTATTTATGTAAATAAAATGGACAGAGCGGGAGCTAACTTTGATGCTGTTATAGATCAAGTTATTGAGCGTTTTCAAGTTCGTCCTTTACCTATTACTATTCCTTTAGGAGCAGAAGAAAATTTTTTAGGAGTATTTAACTTAGTAAGTAAAAAAGCTATTTTAAAAGGTTTTTTTGAAGCTGGAAAATACGATGATTTCTTCGATGAAACAGAATTCGATTTAGAAACATTGAAAAAATTAAATTTAGTTCCTAAATCAATTATTGAAGAGATTGAAGAAATGCATATACCTGTATTTAACGATAGTTTAAAATTAACTACTGAAACTGAATTAGAGATTTTGACTAAAATTGCAGAACAAACAAGTTTAGAAAAAATTGTACCTATTTTTTGTGGTTCTTCCTTAAAAAACAAAGGTATTAAACAATTATTAAACGGAATTATTGAATTATTACCTCACCCTATATGTAAAAACGAATACCAAGCTTTAAATGCTAAACAAGAAAATGTTTTGTTAGAAAAAAACAGGGACAGTCCTTTTGTAGGATATGCTTTTAAAACTATTAACGATAAATACGTAGGAACTTTGATTTATGTCAGAATTTATTCTGGAACTATCAAATTGAGCGACGTTATTGTAAATAGTCGAAACAATATTAAACACCGTTTATCTAGAATAATTAGACTTCATGCCGACAAGAAAAAAGATATTAAAATTGCATATGCGGGAGATATCATAGGTTTAGTAGGATTGAAAGAAACTTTTACCGGTGATACATTGTGCGCTGAAAACAATTTTGTATTTTTAGAAAAAATTCAAAATATAGAACCTGTAGTTTCAGCTGCTATTGAAGTTGCTACAAAAGCTGATTTTGACAAACTTGGCGTTGCATTGAAAAAATTAACTTACGAAGATCCTAGTTTTAGTTTCAAAATAGATACGGAATTAGAAACACCTCAAGTAATTATTGCAGGATTAGGAGAATTACATTTAGAAATTATGAATTCGCGTTTAGAAACAGAATATGGTGTAAAAGCAGTATTGAAAGTTCCTAAAGTTTGCTATAGAGAAGCTATAGAAGAAAAAGTAACTCATTTCTTTAAACACAAAAAACAAACTGGTGGTAGAGGACAGTATGCAGTTATTTACTTTACATTAGAGCCGAGTGATAAAAACGAATTTATTTCTACAGTAACTTGCGGAGATATTTCTGAACCGTTTATAAAAGTAGTAGAAAGAACGTTTTTAGATTTAACAAAAAACGGAATTTTAACTCCTTTTCCTGTAAATGGAATTACTATGACTTTAACTGGTGGAGAAGAACACGATGTGGATTCTTCTGAATTATCTTTTGCTATGGCAACCAAGTTGGGAATTAAAGAAAAATTGAAGTCTACTGGAATATTATTATTAGAGCCTATTGCTAAAACTGTAGTAGTAACTCCTGAAGATTATTTTGGAAACATTCTATCTAATTTACAAGGAAAAAGAGGAATTATTTTAGATACGGTTACAAAAGGCGTTTACAAACACATTGAAGCTTTGGTGCCACGAAGTAAGTTATTTAATTTCGGTAGTGAATTAAGAGCTTTGTCTAGCGGAAGAGCTTTCTTTTTGTCTATTGAAGTAGTTCATTATAGCGCTATGCCTAAATATGCTCAAACAGAAATATTTAACGAATTGAATATTAATGAAAATTTTGCTATAGATGCCTGAAATTTGTGAAATTAATCATTGTTTAATAAATTTACAATTGTCTTTAAACAACTGTAAATTGCTAAATATTATTCAAATAGTGAACAATTCAACAAAATATATTGCCAAATATACATAAGATGATATAATTGAAAAATGACATTTTTTCAAATATTTATAACTATGTTAGCAACTCATCAAAGTGTAGTAGCTTTGAATGCTAAAAATTACTTACTATCATCTATATTAGGAGTAATCTCTCTCGTAGGTATATACCGTTTGAAGTTGTTCAGTCCCAGTGAGGCTCAATGGTCGTTAACTATGAAAGAAATAGTTGGAACACTTGGTAAATCCTTTGAAGTTTTTCAAATAGGTTTTAACGACTTGATGAGCAGTTGCAATTCAGATGAACGAGCTGTAATTCTGAAAGCAATTGCACAAGCAGGAAATCTCGCAGAGACAATGGATAACGAGAGAAAAGGAAAGAACAAGAAGAACTACGGAGATCTAATCTTAGGTAACGTATCTCACAAGGTAAAACTTGAAGAAAAACTTGAAGACGCTTTCGATGATTTAACAGACAGAGAAAAAAGAGCAGTTTTGGAACATTTTACAGATACTATCGAAACTGTCGATAAAAACGGAAATCATTATTATAGATGGGACGAATCCGCCGAAAAATTCGTTAGATGGCAAGAATCCGACAACGGATGCGTACCAAATTGTGTCGCAGAGATCATGCCAGAATCAGAGATAGCAGAATTAATCAAAGCAGAGAAACAAAATGCAGCATTAGACCAATTAGATAATAATCTCAAAGACTCAAAAGAATGGGTTATCGACAATAGCGAAGAAAATAGAGAATTACAGAACAAATACTTTAAGAGTTTTTCTCAAAATAAGAAAATATAGAATTATTTATCATATCTTCGGTTTTTACGAACAATTTTAGTAAAAAGAAAAGTTTCTTTTCACCAAAATTTAATTCGCGGATGCTAACATCAAGAGCTTACAACATTACGTCGTAAGTTTCTTGATGTTTGTATGTTAAATACATAACAATGTATTGGTGTTTCACTTTGGTCTTTTTGATATGTTTTCCACAATTCAAGAAAAACATTCATTGAAACTAATCTTTAGCAACGGAAAAGTATTGTTTTTTAACGATAAAAGAAATTTCGGGTTTATTAAACTTTTAACTTTTGAAAAATTTCAAATTATTTATAATAAATTAGGCTATGATTTACTGTCTGGAGAATACGGAGAAGAAGTAATTATTTAAAATCAGAATTATTCTTTTTTTTAGTACTTCTCTTTGGAAGACTTTTGCAGAAATATGATATACAGACTTTAAAAAAATATTTTTTCGTAACTAGAAAATTAATTAAAGAAATTTTTAATTGCCGTTTAGAAATACAGTATATATAACAACCGAAAATATCATTATAAAGTGTACAAATAGAGCGAAATAAAGTGTGCTAAAATAATTAAAGTATTAACTCCAGATAAGCGTTTTACATATGTAGAATAATTTATTTCGGGAATTACTAGCCCAATTGGCGGAATGTAGACGCAACAGACTTAGGATCTGTTTTCAATTATCGAAGTGCTGGTTCAAGTCCGGTGTTGGGTACCGCCCGATTGGCGGAATGCAGACGCATTGGACTTAAGATCCAAAGCCTTAAAAAGCGTGCTGGTTCAAATCCAGTGTCGGGTACCAATTATGTTAAAATAATTTATATTCATATTGTCAAGCACTAGGAATATATAAAAAACATGTTAAAAGAAAATAAGAAAAAAAAAGCATATAGTGATACAAAACCTCACTTAAATATCGGAACATTAGGACACGTTGATCACGGAAAAACTACACTAACTTCTGCTATTACTGCTTTTTGTCATTTAGAAAATCCTGAAAACGAATCTTTAAGTTATGAAGATATTGATAATGCCCCTGAAGAAAAAGCTCGTGGAATTACCATTTCTGCTAGAGTTGTAGATTATCAAACTGAAACAAGACATTACGGACACGTAGATTGTCCTGGACACGCTGATTATGTTAAAAACATGATTACTGGAGCTTCTCAATTAGACGGAGCTATTCTAGTAGTTGATGGATTCGATGGACCTAAAGCTCAAACTTTAGAGCATTTGATCTTAGCTAGAAGACTTGGAATTAAAAACTTAGTTATTTTTGTTAACAAAATTGATTTAGTAATTGAAGACGAAGAAGCATTAGAATTTACATTATTAGATTTGAAACAAAAACTAGAAGAATATAGTTATGGAAATGAACCTATTGTATTAGGATCTGCCAGAACTGCTTTAGCTGAAATAAGCGGAAACAAAACATTTACAGAATACGGTGCTTTAGCAATTAAAAAATTGTTAGATACGGTTGATTCTCATTTCCCTACACCGGCAAGAGATATTGATAAACCTGCATTTTTAGCTATTGAACACGTATATAGTATCCCTGGAAGAGGAACAGTAATTACTGGAACAATTCAAACAGGAAAATTAACACCAGGAACTTACGATTTGTTAGGACAGAAATCCAATCATCAAGCAAGAAAAATTGTAGTTAAAGAAATAGAAATGTTTCATCAAACTATGAAAGAAGCTAAAGCTGGTGATAATGTAGGAGTATTAGTTAACTTAGATAAAAACGAATTAACAAGAGGTGAATGTGTTGCCGGAATAGGAAGTCGTTCAGCTCACAAATCTTTTGAAGCAGAATTATATATTTTATTACCTGAAGAAGGTGGAAGAGCTTCATTTTTTGAAAGCGGATACAAACCTCAATTCTTCATTAATACAGCAGATATTACAGGAGAAATTGTATTAGAAGACAAAGAAATGAAAGTAATGCCTGGAGATAACATCTCTGTAAGCATCAATATGGATGAATTCATCTGTTTGAAAGAAGGGCAATCTGTATCTTTCCGTGAAGGAAATAGAACAATCGGAACAGGAAGAGTAACTAAATTATTATAATGAACCCAATAGTAAAGAATAAAAATAAAAAAGAAATATACGAAATAATAAGATTTAAATTATCAAGTTTTGATGTGAAATCTTTAGATGAAACTACTAAAAGCTTATTTTTATTATTGGAAAAAAATAATTTTGAAGTTAAAGGCCCGGTTTTTTTACCAAACAAGCGTTTTACAATTGTATTGTTTAAACCTATATTCGTTCACAAAAAAAATTCGAAAGAAGAATTTGAACAAATTATACACAACAGAATAATGGATGTAAAGTTTTTTGTTGAAGCTTCTCAAATTAGTTTAGCTACTATTTTTCAATATTATTCAATAAGACCAGAAATAGAAATAACCATTTCTCGTTTAGCTGACTTGCTAATTAAAAAACAAAATCATGAATCGAAAATTTAAACTTAATCCCAGCTCAAACAGAAAAGACAAGCATAATTTTTTGCCTGGCAAAAAGTTAGGTATGGAAACACTATTAATTAATAGTAAGTATATAGGAGTAACTGTTATAGATATAGATCAATTAGTCACTTATCCTCAAAAAGATTCTACTGTAGTTATCGGTTTGGGAAAAGGAAAAAACATTCCTAAACCCCAACAATATATAGCTGCAGGTTTTAATATAGTAACTAATAACTCTTTCGACAATACAGAAGATTTGTTATCAAATTTAAATCAACAAACTCATGTAAGTATAACTAGCATCTCTAGAGGTAAAGGTACAGCAGGAGTTATGAAAAGATATGGACATAAAGGTGGAAATAGAACTCACGGTAACAGTTTGAATCACAGAACCGGTGGTAGTTACGGACAGGATGCTCCTAGAAAAATGTTAAAAGGAACTAAAATGCCTGGAAGACACGGAAATAAAAAAATCACTATTAAAAACTGCAAAATTATAAAAATTGAAAATAATAAATTATATTTAGCAGCATCAATTGCAGGAAATAAGAAAAGTTTTGTATTAATTGGTATAAATAAACTATGAATTCAACAATTACGTCGTTTTTAAAAATAAATGCTAATGGAGAAACTGAATTAGAAAAACTTAATTTGGAATTTAATAATAAATTATTAGAAACTGATAAATTAATTTTTGATAGTTATTTCCCTATTTGGAGTTATTATATTTTAAAAGATTATTTACTTACAGCAAGAACTGCTAGACCTAAAACACAAACAAGAGGAGATAATAATGCAAGTAATAGAAAAATGCGTCCTCAAAAACATACTGGTTTTGCAAGAATGGGTGCTAGAAGTTCTGCATCTAGAGTAGGAGGAATTAAAGCTTTCGGTCCTAATGGAAGAAATCACGCTAAAAAAACTAACAGAGTATTTTTTAAAAAATTCATCATCAATGCAATTTGGAAAAAAATAAATGAAAACAAGATTATTATCGTTGATTCAGAAATAGTTAAAACTAAAGTTGGAGAAATGGCATTAGAAAACCTACAAACAAACTTTTTAAATTCTGAAAACAAGAATATTTACTTGTTAGGAGAAATAGTTGCAATGCAAAATTTAGAGAACATAAAGAACATTAGTTTCAATACTATTCTAAAACCTCTATGTTATAATCACTCAATGATTATTACTTATGAAGAATGGGAGAAATTATCCAATAGATTTAACATAGTATCTACAAAATGAATATACAAAGTATAAAATTAGAATTTAAAGAATTACCGAAAAATAAACATTTGTCGGAAACATTCGTATATACTATAATTGCGTCAAGATTAGATACAAAACGTAGCATTTTACCTGAAATTTGTTTTTATTTTAATTTAGAAGATAAAGAAATATTAGAGATATTATCTACTGCAGTTCCTTTTAAAACTAGAAGTGCTAATTATCGTTTTTCTGAAAAAAGAGCTAAAAGTAAAAAATTTACTTTTAAAACAATTAAAGCTATTAATCTTATAGCCTTAATGCAAAAATATGCATTTCAGGTTGATATTAATGAAGATAAGATTAAAGAGATGATTGCTGACAAACAAAAAGAGATGGAGCAAAACAAGAAAAATAAAAAATGAATTATAAACAAAAGCAAAATCCTGAATTGATTTCTTTAAAGCCTGTAAGTAACGGACAAAGAAACAGAGTAGTATTACACAGTAAGGAAATTACACACAGAAATAAAAACATTCCTCATAAACCTTTATTAAAAAAAATTACAAGAGCAGTTGGAATTAATAATCAAGGAAGAAGAACTTGCGAAACCAAAGTTTCTGGGCATAAAAAACAATATAGAACTATTGATTTTACAAGAACAAAAATTAACATACCTGGCGTTGTGCATCAAATTGAATATGATCCTTTCAGAACAGCTAATATTGCTTTAATACATTATGCAGACGGTGAAAAAAGATATATACTTGCAGCAAAAAATATGATTGTAGGTCAAAAAGTTATATCTGGTATTTCTGAAGCTGATTGTGTACTTTCTAGCGGAAATTCTACTTTAATTAAAAATATTCCTTATGGAAGAGCAGTTCATAACATTGAATTGCAACCTAATTCAGGAGCAAAAATATGTAGAGCCGCTGGTTCTTCAGCTATTATTCTTGCTCATGATGCAGCAACTAACAGAACTAAGATTTTATTACCTTCTAAAGAGATTAGAACTTTGTCATCTGAATGTAGAGCTACATTAGGAGAAGTGGGAAATATTTTTCAATCTCATGTAAATGTTGGAAGTGCAGGTCATAATATTAAAAAAGGAGTTAAACCTACTGTTCGAGGAAGTGCTAAAAACACTTGCGATCATCCACACGGAGGAGGAGAAGGAAAACAACCTATTGGAAGAATACCTGTCAACAAGAACGGTAAGAAAGTTATTCAAAACACAAGAATAAAGAAAAAATTTACTAATAAGTTTATTGTTAGAAAAAGAACAAAATAAAATGAATTTAAATTTAACAAATAATAAAAAAGAAATAAAAATAGATCAAGAATTAGTTGATGCTGTATTAGATAAGACGAAATCTATCGTTTACACCCAAAAGAGATCTCATTATATTTTGCCTGAATTTGTAGGAAGAACTATTGGTGTTTATAATGGAAAAACTTATATCACTATTAAAGTATTAGAAGAAATGGTAGGAATGAAATTAGGACAATTCTCTCCGACGAGAAAAGTTAGAATGAAACCTATTGCTACAAAAAAAGTTGCTGCAGCATCTACTTCCAGAGGTAAAAAGAAAAAATGATTTTTAATTTAAAGAAAAAAACCGATTTTGCAAAAGCTAGATTATTCACAGAGAGAAGTGTTCCTGTATCTGATAAAAGAATACAATTGATTACAAGAGCTTTAAATAGACAGACGCTATCTTTTGTTTATAAATTTCTTTTTATTGATACTAGAAAAGCTACAAACTTAATTGAAAAAAGATTAAACAATATTATTTTTAATTTATTGGAAATTTCAAAAGACGAATTAGATAATTACATACTGTATATTTATGCAACTCAAGGAACAAAAACTAAAAGAGGGATAATTAGAAAATCGAAAGGAAGCGCTTCAAGTAAAACTTATAGAAATAGCCACTTTTTTGTTAAAATACTAAAAAAAATACAATTATGATGATGCATTCGAAGATAAACCCTATATTATTTAGATTAAACAGAAAGGAAATTCCGCAAGCGGAAATGTTTAAATCGTGTTGGTTTACAACTAACAAGAAGAAATTCAAAGATGCTGTAGAAGACGATTTAATCATTAATTGGGCGATCAATACTTTTTTCGAAAACACACCTTTTTCTTATTATAGAATTAAGCGTTTTTTTCCTAGTGTTTTAATTATCGAAATTTATACACCAGCATTAGGAAGTCTTATCGGACAGAAAGCTGTTACATTAATTAAATTTAAAGAAATGTTGAATTCTATTTCTACATTTAAAAAAATTGAAGTACAATTCTTTGTATCTAAAAAAACTGCTCATTACTTAGCCCAAATTATTAAATTAGAATTAGTTAAAGGAGTTGGAGCTTGGGTAAAACAAGTTAGAAATGTTTTAAGACAATTACATATTGAACAAGGAAGCAATTTGTTGGGTTATAAAATTCAAGTTACTGGAAGAATCAATGGTTCTGAAAAAACTAAACAAAGAATTTTTAGAGAAGGAGCAATGCCTTTGCATACATTAGAAAGTAATGTAGATTATGCTATGTTACCTGCTATTACTAATTCGGGAAGCGTTTCAGTTAAAGTTTGGATTTGTACTAAAGAACGTATTATTAGATTTAAGAATAAATTAGATGATCTTGATATTACAAAACAAGTAAAAAAATTAGATTATGAAAAATAATCAAAAAGGAGAAATAACACATGAATAATACACACGGACCTAAAAATTGTAGAAAAAAATTTCAAAAAAGATTGAGACATATCAGGGGTGCTAATTCTAAATGCAATACTTTAGTTTGGGGAAATTACGGAATGCAAGCTGGTGACGGTTTCTATTTAAAAGATTTTCATTTCGAAATGTTGCGTTTACAATCTGTTAGATTGTTAAAAGCTTTAGGAGAAAAAACAGCGCGTTATTGGTGTAGAGTGTTTCCGCATGAAAGTTTCACTAAAAAACCTGTTCAAGTTCGTATGGGTGGTGGAAAACCTGATATTGCTGGTTGGCACGCTCCTGTAAAGAGAGATACTGTTATTTATGAATGGGGAGCTATTTCGGCTAAATCGGCTAAATTGCTTTTCAAACAAATTTCAACTAGAATGCCTAAACAAGCTCAAGTTAAGTTAATTGGGGCTGAAGTACCAGTAATAACTGTTGCAAAAGAAGAAACTGGAACTTCTTCTACGTCTGAAGAATAATGAATAAAAAACCTTCTTGGGGTTTCGAGACCAAATTTAACAATTTTATCTTTAAGCTTTCTTTCAATAAATATTTTCTTTAAGCTTTCTATCAATAAATCATTCTTTATTTTATTTGTTATAACTGTATTAGCTATAGGCGCAAGGAAGGATTCTAAATTTTATTTTATTCAGAAGTGTTCACTTAAGAATTGAATAATATTGATGCTATAATTAAAAAAGTAAAATATGAATAATAATTTTAACACGCGAGAAATACAAAGATCAATTTTTTTTCAAAATTTATCAGTATCTATGGGATTCTCTTCAGTAATAGAAACAAAAAAACTTATCAAAAAAAATAAAAAACAATTAGCTAGCGAATTAGGAAAAAATAATGTCTCAAACAATTAAAACTGTAAAAGTAATAAAAAAAAGTTCAGATAAAACATATACTATTATGTTGCGTATAGCTTTACCTCGAAATAAACAAAGATTGAAGCAATGGCGAAACAAAACATATTTGATGCACGATCCTACAAACAGCAGTATTATAGGCAGCAATGTTCAAGTATTTGTAAAAAAAGCAAGTAAATGTGTTAATTTATACAAAGTGTTAACTAAATAATGGCTCAACATAAGAATATAAAAATATTAACAGGAACAAAATTAAAGGTAATTTGCAATTCTGGAGCAGCTATGGTAAGAGTATACAAAGTTTATAAAGCTAAACAACTATCTGTAGGAACTATTATTCAAGCTTCTGTTATTAGCATAAACAAATCTGTTACAGCGAAAGTTAAAAGAAAAGATAAAGTATTTGGTGTTATTGTGCATTTGAAAAAACATAATAAAAGAGTAGACGGAACACAAATCCGTTTTTCTTTAAATAGTATCGTTTTAGTTAAAGCTCCTAAAGATACAACTATGATAGGAAATAGAATTAATTTTACTGTTCCGGCAGAATTACATTTTTTGTTTCCTAATATAGTGCAAGCAAGCTTAGGTATGTGTTAAATGATGTTAAAAAATAAAATTCAAAAAGGTAGCAATATTCAAGTGATTACTGGAAAATATAAAAATCAAATAGCTCAAGTTTTAAAAGTTAGAAATTTGTTAAAAACTTCTAAAGTTAAAGTAGACAATTTAAATTTAAAAACTAGATACTATACTAACCCTAAAACAAAAAAAAGAACAATCTATCAAGCTGAATCCTGGTTAGATATTTCAAACTTAAAATTAGTACAAAATGATGAAAAAAAAGCAGAATAATATACACGCACAATTATACTTAGAAAAAATTACACTTAGCAGTGGTATCAAACGTCTAGTAGAAAGCTCTAACGCTTATTCTGAATTAGAAAATGATTTGTTACAAATTACTACTCAAAAACCTAAAAGATTATTTGCAAAAAAGAATAACGATCGTTTTCATCTGAAAACTAATGAATTAAATGCAATTAAAATTACTTTGAGAAGAAACAAAATGAAAAATTTTTTACATCAAACTAGTTTAGCATTAGCTCAAGACAAAGAATTTCTAGGTTTAAATTTAAATGCTTACAATAAGTATAATCTTCACTCTTTTACATTTGGTATTAAAAACCAAGGAATATATGCAGCAGTTAACAAAAACGAAAGTAAAATTAAATTTGGTTTTTATATCACCCTATCTTTTAAGAATATTACATCGAATAAAGCAGAAACAAAACAAAAAGTAATTGAAATTTTAAATCAATATAATTTATTATTAAACGAAAAATTTTTGCTATAATTATTTTAATAAATTATAATGAATAATCAAACTGAAAAAATAATAGCCGAAGAAAAAGAAACATTTTTGACGTTTTCTTGTCTGGAAGTCAAAAGAATATTATTTGATAATTATTCAGCTATTCAAGAGTTTCTTTTTCTTCGGCTATTATTATATTATTCAGCTATTCAAGAAATAGTATTTCCTGATATTGAAGTAGAAAAAAACTCAATCCAACAAGAACTACTAGAGTTACAAGAACAAACTAAAGCACATATGTCGTTTAAGGAAAAACATGATAAGAGAATACTCGCATTATTATCAATAAGCTGGGGATGTTGGGTTTATCTAATTGGATATTGGTGTTTACAAAAATGAATAAAGCATATATGTCGTTTAAGGAAAAACATGATAAATCTAATAAGAGAATACTCGCATTATTATCAATAAGCTGGGGATGTTGGGTTTATCTAATTGGATCTTGGTGTTTACAAAAATGAATAGTATTTCAGCAATTTTTAAACAATCTAGATATACAGGAGTTAAAAAAAGAACTCTTTGTAAATGGTGCGGTAAAAGTCGTTCAAATTCTTGCAAAAAATTTGGAGTTATATGTCGAATCTGTTTGAGAAAAATGTTTTCAAACAGTGAAGTACCTGGATTTGTAAAATCAAGTCATTAAAAAATATGTCATCTATTAGAATTATTCAATTTTTAAATCAAATTATTAACGCTGTTAAAGTTAACAAGCGCGGAATTTTATTTAAACACATGTCAAAAGAAATTTTACTAGTAGCTCAAATTCTTCAAGATAACAATAGAATTGAAGATTTTGAAGTTATTCAAGCTAAAACAAAAAAAGGATCTAACATTAATTATATTAGTGTTAAATTACTTTACTGGTTAAACGAAAAAAACGAAAAACAACCGTTTTTGTTAAATGTAGAATTTATAAGCAAACCTAGTAGAGTTATTACTATTAAAGTAAAAGACTTGCATCCTATTATGAAAGGGAATGGTTTTTCTATTTTACGTACTGCCAAAGGAGTGATAGACAACAGAACTGCAAAAAAAATTAATACCGGTGGAGAATTATTAGCGATATGTTATTAACAGTAAAAAGTAGAGTAGGAAATCAAGGAATTGACATAACTGGAATTACAGTTATTAGAAAAGATAGTATAATTACTTTTCAAAAAAATAATCAAATATTAAGTTTAGATTTAGAAAAAAACTCACAATATTTCGAAATAGATCAAAAAGATAATTTATTGTTTATTTTTGCTAATCCTGAAAATACTACATTTAACAAACGTTTAACTAATGGAAAAAGATTGCAAAAATATCTTTGCGGATTGTTTGGTTTGTACAGACAAAAAATGAATAACTTGTGTATTGGTTTGAATGAAGGATATGCTAGAGAATTATCATTCGTTGGAGTGCAATTCGAAATTATTAAAAATACTGAAAAATTTCTAGAATTAGATGTTGGTTTATCACATCATAAAGTTTTTCCTAAAAAATCAAATGTCGAATATATTACTATAGATAAAAAGAAACTATCCGTTAAAGGTATTTGTAAAGAAAGCGTAATGCAAGAAACTGCATCAATAGCTAAATTAGCTAAAAAAAATCACTTCCGAGAAATAGGAATTTTTGATTCTGCAAAAAAATATATTTTCAAAACAAAAAAGAAAAAATGAACTTAAGACTACTTTTTACCAAGACTTCCAGATATTACAAATTTTATTTAATAAATAAAAATTTACCCCAACATTTAATTTTAAATACTTGGATTATGAAAAGAAATTCAACTTCTATTAAAAATGTAATTGCTAAATTAACAAATAGCTTAAATGCAAATCAACTAGTAGAATTATTAGTAGCTTTCCCTATGAAGAAATCAGCTAATGCTAAATTATTATTAAGTTTATTAAAAGACGAAAAATTAGTAGCTATTAATGTTTAAGAGTGATAACGAATTTCAAGCTTTTATACTTTCTGAGATTACTATTTCAGATACTATAATAAAACAAGAAATAAGTAAACTATATCTATTAGTTCCGAATAAAGAATTATTTAGTAGTTTAGAATTACCTACGTTAGGAAATTTAAATAAAATAGCAAATATAGATTTGCAAAAATCTGAAATTACTCTTACACCATTTAATTCTAAAATAAATTTTGAAAAATTAATACTGGAAATTACAAATTCTTTTTCGAATATTAACACTAAAAAATATTTCATGATGAAAAAGCTTGATGATACTATAGTTATTACATGGTTGCCCGTTTTTGGAGACAAAAAACAAGAATTAATTAAGGATTCTAAATTAATTACAACTAAACTTTTAGATCAGATTAAACAGAGACGAGCTAAAGTTAAAAAAGAAATAGATAATAACAATAATAAAGAATTAAAAATCAGAATGTTGAAGTTTTTAGAAAAAACTATGGTTAAAGAAAAAGAAAAAATTGAAGCTTTGATTGATAAAAAATTACAAACACTGATTAAATGCAGTTAAGAAGATGATAATTAGTATAGATAAAAGAGAGAAGTTAGATGCTTGGATTTTGGAAAAAAAGCCATTCATTTGTTTTAAATCAGAATTAAAAATTAAATTTAAAGAATTAGGATTGAAGTTAATTGAAATTAAAGATTATCAACCGAAAACAAGAATTTTAGACGACAAAAAATTGGTTTCGTTTAAACATTCCGATAGTAATGTACTGAATGAGCTGTTTGTAGAAAAGCCAGACAACATACACGAAATATTATTAAATAAAAATTTCGATGCTACAGAAATACAATATGTTTTAGGTGGTAAATTACATTTAAACGACGCTTCTAAAGATAAAATTTTCGATGTGGGAAGTTTTAATTTCAAAAATTATTTAGAAGTAGAAGAAGAAGATAGTGTACTTTCGAAAGAAGAAGAACAAGAATTGTTTGTCAGAATAAAAGAAGGAGATCAAAGCGCTAAAAAACAAATTATTAGAAAAAATTTGAAATTAGTAGTTTCGATCGCTAAGCGTTATCAATTTAGAAGTTTTTTAATTTTCCCTGATGTTATATTCGAAGGAAATTTTGGTTTGTTAAGAGCTATTGAAAAATTCGATATTACCAAAGGATATAGATTCAGTACTTATGCTTACTGTTGGATTGTTCAATCTATTACAAGAACTATTGCTGAAAAAAGTAAAATGATTCGTATTCCTGTTCATTGGACTGAATTACAACACAAAATTATTAAATTTAGCAATGAATTTTCTACTAAAATGTTCAGAGCTCCTACTATGGAAGAAATTTCCGAAGGTATTAAAGTTAAAATGAAAAAATTACAACATTTGCAAAATTTAAAAAATATTAATTTAAGTTTAGATCAACCTATTTCCGGAGATACTCATGGGAAAACAATAATAGATTTATTAACTACTAATGAATTAGATTATTTCGAAACTGCTATGGAAGACGAAAAAGTTACCGATTTATTTAATATAATTAACGATAATTTTAAACCTCCTGTTAATACAATGTTACATTTTAGAATTTTCTTGTTGAAACAAAAAACAGATGCGGAAACTAAAGAATTTTATAATGAAATACACATGCAAACCGGTTTGTCATTAACTAAACTAAAAACATTAGAAGACAAAGCATTGATAGAACTAGAAAAAATTCTTAGCAGACAAAACACTGATAGAACTAGAAAAAATTCTTTCATCTAAAAATAAAAAAACGTGCTATAATTTTTTTGACCAGCGTTGGCCATTTAGCTCAGTAGTTAGAGCGCTGCCTTGATAAGGCAGAGGCCCTGTGTGCGATTCACAGAATGGCTACCACGTTTGCTCCTTTCGTCTAATTTCAGGACAGTAGCCTCTCTAGCTGCAAATTACAGTGAAACTCTGTCAAGGGGTGCCAATAGGTCGTATAGCTCAGTAGATAGAGCGTCTGTTTTACATACAGAGGGTCCTTGGTTGAAGTCCAAGTACGGCTACCATTTAATTATGTTTAATGAAAATAATATAAATAAATATATCGTAAATAATGATAATTTTTTTATCAGGTTTGCTCCGTCCCCGACAGGCGATATGCAGGTCGGTAATGCTTATATTTTGTCTTGGAATTTAGCATTGTTATCTAAAAATAATAATGCTCGTTTCTTGTTAAGATTCGATGATACTGATTCGGAAAGAAATATCAAAGGAAAAGATCAAAAAATAATAAATATTTTAAAAAATTTTGGTGTTAGTCCTGATTTAATATTGTTTCAAAGCGAAAGAAATAATTTTTATCGTTTTTTTGCATCAGAGCTTCTTAAAAACAATTATCTATTTTATTGCGATTGTAAAGAAGAGGTTTGCAATTGCGAAAGTTTAAATTTAACTTACGGTGCGTTAAGATTAAAAAATGCAATTTTTACTCCTGCAAACGATTTACTGTTCCCTAATTTTTTGTATCCACAAATCAATAAAAATATTATTTTGGTGAGATCAAACGGAATGCCTACTTATCATTTAGCTTGTACCGTAGATGACTTTCTGTGCAAAATAAATATTATTGTTAGAGCTAACGAATGGTTGCCATATATTAATGTACATTCTGCATTATTTGATATTTATAATATTATTTTCAAAACTAATTATGCTCCAGAATTTTTGCATTTACCATTAATACTAGATGAACAAGGAAGAAAATTAAGTAAAAGACACGGAGCGTTAAGTTTAGAAGAAATTTTACAACAAGGTTTACTACCCGACGCATTGATAAATTACTTTTTGTATATATCTTCGAAAACAGAGAAAGAAATCTTCTCTCCTACTGATATAGATGTTAATAAAATACGAAGAACATCTCCTAAATTCGATCTTAAAAAAATTCTTTGGTTTAATAGAAAATATTTGCAAAGTAATCCTGTAGAATATGTATTAGAAAAATTTACTAGCTACATTAATAATTTTTTCCCTAATATTAAATTATCTTCACTCCCTGTAAATATATCTGCATTTGTCCAGGCATCAAAACGTCGTTTTTCTGAATTTAACGCTTTTTTAGATCATTTAACTCCGTTAAAATGGAATAAAACACAAGTGAAAAAAAGAATAGTAGAATTGTTTACAGAGTTTGAAGAAACTAACAATATATTATATTCTTTGCGAGATAAATTGTCTCCAGAAAACGAATTTTTACCTCAACAAATACAGGTATTGCGTTTTATTTGCACGGGTAATTTACAAGGCTTTCCAATAAATGAGTTATTTAGTATTTTTCATAAAGAATATATGTCAGAACGAATCAGTTTGTGCATTGAAATAATTGAAAAAAATTTGTTAAAATAAACATCAGGAAGAATGGCTGAGTAGTCTAAGGCAGTCGCTTGGAAAGCGATGCATATTAATATGTCCTAGGTGCAAATCCTAGTTCTTCCGCCGATATGCTCTTTTCGTCTAGTAGCTAGGACAGCAGATTTTCATTCTGTCAACAGCAGTGCAATTCTGCTAAAGAGTGCCATATTTGAAATATACACATATATATGATATATATATGTGTAATAATAACATGATTTCTTTAATACAATACATATGTATAATACCTGCAATTGCTATCTTTAAGGCAGCAATAGATTATCTTAATGACGACATTCATCCGCAAGATGTAGGACACAAATTGACTCTACTTGTTCCATGTCACGATATATTAAAAACCTCTAATGAAGAATTCAAATATTGTAGAAATTGGAGTGGGGTTAATCATGATATTTATAATGATGTCGCAAATTTTATTTCAAATCCTGCGACAGAATATAATTGTCCGAAAGAATGTACATACTTTAATTTTGAAGCTCAAAAATATCGAAATGCTAGTTTTATAATGCCTTACTCTATTCTTGCGGAAGAATTTAAAAATCGATGTACAATTGCTTTAACTAACGATTTATGCAAATAATCTCTTATATACCACAAACAGAAGGAAATAAATAAACGGCAGACAAAATGCAAAGACCAAATAATTTTAGTATATTACCACCGAATGATCGAATTTTCCCGAATGCTAATTTTCCCTATTATTTAGCTCTTTTGCTTTATTTTGGCTTAGTTACTGTTGTTATTTATGTTTGTCTGCAGTTTATTTGTATAACGTTTTATCAATTAAGAGCAAATAACAAACAGACGGAATTAAATAAACTGCAGACAAACATAAATAACAAACAGAAGGAATTAACTAAACTGCATATAAACATAAATAACAAACAGAATGAATTAAATAAACTGCAGACAAACAGAAGGGAAATAAATAAACGGCAGACAAAATGCAACAAGAAAAACCAAGACTTGAACATCAAGAGAGTAAACAAAGACAAAGATTATTGTATTGAATGTCTAGATCCATATGGCGACTACTATACATCTCGAAGTTAGTATAATATTCCTATATAATATATTCTTGAACTTAGGTGGATTTTTCATGTGGTTTTGAATTTTCGTAATATAAATAATTCTATTGAGCGCTGGTTTATACTAAATTATCTTAATTGCATTTAACAATTTTAAATTATACAACAACTAGACTTTCTCCGATAATAATTTTTTATTTTGGTATTTAAAAAAAGTAATATGTTATAAAAATATAATATATATTATGAAATTACTAGATTTAAAACAAATAAAAACAAACTTTAAAATTAACGAAAATGATACTGGAAATTGTTTAATGCAAATTAGTTTTTTAATTAATAAAATCTCGAAAATGCAAAACCATATTCAATTATATGGAAAAGATATTCATACTAAAACTAGATTGAATAACGATGCTTTGTTAAAAACAAAAAAAATGAATATTTTGAAAAAACAAAATGCCGATTTACATGATGAATTTTCATTATTTGTAAAAACATACATGAAATCTTTAAAATAATTTTTTAGTTTAATGTGTTATTTAATAATAAAACAACTTTAACAGATAATAGTTATAAAGTTTCTACTGGAAAGTTTCACGTTAAAAAACACAAACAAACCGATGTATTAATTAATACAGTTTTTAAACATTTTTCTTTAGAATATTTGCTATTACCGGCTTTTTTGATATTATTAAATTCATTTCAAGTTAATATTAATTATTTACAAAATACTACTAACGGTCAAAAAATTTTTGTATTTCAATTAATTTCTAAAACTAGCGTTTGGCTTACTTTTTTATATTTTTTTTCTTATATACATGAAAAAAATCCAAAAAAACGAAACAAAATGCAGCATGTTGCAGAAATATTTATTACATTAAATTTAATCTTTAGTTTTATTTGGATAGCTCAGATACTACCTCAGAATACTATAATTTTGATACAAAAATTATTACAGCCTGTTACATATAACTTAACAATATTGGCTAACATCCAGAAAAAAACTATGGTTGAAATAATAGATAAGTCGAACAAAATAAACAAGACAGTAAACAGTTGGGTACAGTTTGCAACTCAACATCTGAATTTATTCGGTATAATGCCTAAATTAGATGATGCTATTACTGATGCGACTACATCGCGTGTTAATCCTTTTTGTGCAGAAAAGTTATGGTTAAATAATTTGCTTTTTGCTTTGGATGACAATGCAATCGACCCTATATCTGTATTTTTATTTATTATTAGTAAATACAGTATTATTGCGTTTTTCTTGTTCTTTATATGTTTAAGATTATTTAAAGAAATAAATAAAACCCAAGATATTAAAAAACAATATACGTTATTAGATTTATTTGCTATTTTAATAATTGCAAGTTTCGGAATTATGAAGTTTTTATTCCCTAATTTCGCTGAAACATTAGAAATAATAGGGAATATTTTGCCTAAAGATTTAATAGATTGCGGTCAGAGTATAATGGCGGTATTGCATCTAAATTCTCCGCTCATAATAAAAACGCTTTCTTTTGTTAATACAATAACTACCCTTAGCTCTTCTGGAATTTTTAACATTGTTTTGACGGTTGTATTGTATATATCTATATTTAAAAACTTACAAATAAAAAATAAATCTCAAAATTTAACAATTAAAATTTTATTAATTTTGTTAATTTCTTTAACCATAGTGCCGGAAACATACGATGAAAAAAATAATAAAAATATTGATATAAACTTTTTTATGCCTGAAATAAAAAATTTAAACCCCGACCAACCTTTAAGTAGCTGGGTATTACCATCTCGTTCGATAGGAAAATTATCTGGCTATATAGCTTTATCTTTTTTTTCTTGCGGTTCTGATATTCTTCCAACAAATATTTTGATAGTTCATGCCGTACAAAGCAAAATTTTTGAATTAATAGGTATATTACTTAACGAAAATGTTAATAAAATGTCTCCAGAATTATTCTACCAAGCACTAGAGTTTATATTTAGTATTTTGGCATTCGCTTTATTAGAATGTTATATACAAAAGCGATTGTTCAAATTTCAAATTAATGAAAAAATTAAGAAACCTATAGCATTTTTGTATTTAATTCAGTCTTTGTTAATATTAAATGTAATAGGATATCACTTTGGTGGAGGGTTTTATAACAATGGATAATTTAATAACTGATGCTGTAATAGTAGGAACTGGTCCTGCCGGAATGAATGCAGCACTATATTTAAAAAGAGCTGGTATTAAATTTTTAATTATAGGGAAAATTTGGGAATCGCAGGTAGCAAAAACCGGAATATTAGAAAATTATTTAGGTTTTGCCACAGGGCAAGGGTCTCAATTGGTTTCTATATTTAAAAAACAATTGGATAATTTTGATATTAAAATTATAAACGAATTAGTAAAAGAAATACAAATTTTAGATGCGGATGGTTTTTTAGTAATAACAGAGACAAAAATTATACATACTAAAACTGTATTATTCGCAACTGGCGCTAGTTATAAAAAATTAAATATACCGGGAGAAAATTTACCAGAAGTATCGAATTGCGTGACATGCGATGGATTTTTATATCAAAATGAAACTGTTGCTATTATAGGTGGCGGAAATTCTGCTTTAGACTCAGCTTTATATTTAAATAAATTGAATATAAATTGCTATATTATTAATAAAAACAATTATTTTAAATCTGTAGATTATAATTTATTTAACAAATGCATGGATAAAAAAATTAAAATTTTATACAATTGTTTGACAAAAGAAATTATAGGCGAACATAATATTGAAAAGATTTCATATGAAGACGAAAATAAAAAATTATTAACATTAGATTGCAAAGCTGTATTTATAAATATTGGTACTTCTCCAGCAGTGCAACCGTTAAAAAAATACTTTTCCAATTATTTAAACGACTATAATGAATTAATTATAGATTCTAAAAATCAAGTTATGAAAGGATTTTTTGCTTGTGGAGATGTTTGCGCAGGTATATTAAAACAAGTTTCTATCGCAATCGGAGAAGGCGCTAAAGCTGCTATTTATTTATCAGATTATATAGTAAAAGAATTATAATAATAATTTATTAGATAAAATTACATTAATATATTTAACTGAATATTGGGTTGAATATAATGATGATAATTTTAATATTTCGGAAATAGTAATTTTTTTTAATTCAGTAGAATTAGAATATTTTTCTAAATTACTTTTAAATACAATTATTCCAGATAAAATAAAAATAAAATCTATTAAATAAGAAGTATCTCGAAATAATTGCAAAATTTCTGCTGTACTTAATTTAATTTCAGGGTGCGTTGTACTAATGGATTCACAAAATTCTAAAACTGTGATTCTATTAGAAAGTTTATATAATTTTTTGGAAATAATGTCAATTTTGGTGGAAATACTTATCATGTTAAGATTCTGAAAACACCGCTAAAAGTATATTACTTTCTGTAGTTAAGAAACATATCGGCCCATATGGATTATTGTTTAAGAATACAGTAATATTATCATCTTCTATGGATTCGCATATTTCTGTTACTAATTTACAATTCAAATGCATGATTTTATTTTCATTTACTGACGATGAATCTATATAAGGAACAATTTCTTCGGTTTTTCCCAGCATGTTTTCACTCGATATTTGTATATTTTGAGAAGTAAATAATAATTTAGTTTGAAATTTAATCGTGTCATTATCTTTACTGTTTAATTCCATCAATTTAAAAGCTTTTAATAATAGATTGGTTTGAACTGAAAAGTGAGAGCCGAATACTTCTAATTTAAATAATTTATCAAAATCAGGTAAAGTTAAATTTTCTAATTGAAAAAATAATTCCATATTTTCGCTTTTAGCCGTAATAATTTGTTCGTTGATAGAGAAAGATATAGTGTTTTTGAATAATTTTTGTATTAAAGTTAGGTTTTTAATAGAAATATTAAATTTTATACTAAATGATAACTCGAAAGGTATATTTACTTTAATAATTCTTAGTGTATCAGTAGCTAAAACAATTAATTTATTATTTTCGAAAGTAATATTAGCAAAATCATATACTCCTACCGGACTATTTTCTAAGCATTTACCTATTAATTTAATAATTTTGGAAAAAATAACAGAATGTATTTCAAAATTTTTTTTAAATTCAACATAAGGCTCGATATTATTATAATATTCCGGGAATTCGTTAACAAAAGCACGACTAATTTTATTATTGATATTTAATAATTTGTTATTAGATGAAAAACTTACGTTTTCTGGAGCACAAAAGCGCAAAAACTGTAACAATAATTTACCGTCCACAACAAAAGAAATTAATGGTAAAAAATCAAGTTCAAGCTCTACAATTAACTTCTGTGTTTCGCTCATAGAAGATAAAAACAATTGATTATTTATAGTTTCAAATTTAACTAAATTATTAATTAAACTTAAGTTGTTTAAAGATTTAATTAAAATATCGTATTGTTGTTTAGAGATCACCGGTTAAACTTACAGCTCCATTCAAAGTCCAATGAATAGTATTTTCAACATGAACAAAATTGTTGTATGTTTTGTTATCAGCTATTAATGTAGCATCTTCCAATGAACGAATTTTGTCTGGTTTTATTAAACTAAAAATAGGTTCTACGCAAAGTACAGTATTATCGCTAATGATATAATCATTGTTTGTTTTAAATGTATTAGCTACAAATGGTTCAGAGTGTAGTTTAGCAGCGATTCCATGGCCTCCTAACATCGGGCTTACGTATAACCCATAGTTGGAAGCAACTCTTTCGATAATTTTTCCTATTCGAGAAATAGATTGTCCTACTTTTACATATTTTTGAACTTGTCCTAACGCTTCATAAGCGGCTTCTAGAAGTTTTTCTTCGTTTAAAGATTTAAAAACTCCGTCTACTACAAAAGTTCTAGCTGCATCTGCATATAAACCGTGTTTAAATCCCACTAAATCCACTCTAACTAAATCTCCTGAAGTAAATACAGGATTATCAGCTGGATTACCGTGAGAAATAGTTTTTCCCATAGATATATGTACATTTGTTGAAATAATATCTCCATCAATAACAAAATTTCGAATTGAAGTGATATTATGTTCATCGTAATATTTATCTATCAGCTCGACAATTTGCATGGAATTATTCCCAGAAACTATTAAAGGTTTAATTTTTGTATTTAATAATATGTTAATATGGTTGCCTATTTCGCTTATTAAGTTTATTTCGTTTTTTGTAAGAATATTCATTTTGTATTTAAGACGTTGTGTATAATTGCGATTAGCTCGTCTACAGCTTTATTAAAATTAGTATGATTAATAGATAGCATTTGTATCTTTTCTCGTTTTAATAACTTTAACATTATATTGGTTTCCAAACATCTTTTATTATGAATTTCTAACGTATAACCTGGTCTTTCAGCGGCTCTATTTGTTGAAATTAATCGTTCATTAGTTATTTCTTCAGATATATTATAATGCGCAAAAAATGTCTTATAAGAAGGATTAATGCAATTATTTATCCAATCTAATTGTTGAGGAATTCTAGGAAAACCATCTATAAAGATTATTTTTTTAGTAGTATTATTTAAAATATTTATTAAAATACTGGTTACTAACTCTTCATGTTCTGCTTGCGCTAAACCTTTTTTTAAACTATTGGCTAATTCAAGATTATTTAAGCTTAATTTTCGCAATTCTACTCCTGGGAAACACACTTCGACATTAGAATTAATTGTTTTTATATGATTTAAAATTGTTGTTTTCCCTGATAACGGATATCCAATACAAAAAAAAATTACTTCTATATTAGGGTTAAATTCTAAATTTTTCGACATGCTAAACACTATATTTATTTACTCTTATTATAGTATAAATTGATAAAGTCTTTGAAATTATTATATAAAACAAAATCAAATGATGAATTTTTACCAGATTGTTTTTTACCTGTTAATTCACCTACTCCTCGTATGTTTTTATCAATTAATGCTAGTTGTTTTCCAGTAGAACATTTTGAAAATAACTTAGCTCTAAAGAGCATTTTTTCATCATCTATATTTTTATCTACTAATAAAAAACAATTTCCTTCTGGTATTTTTCTAGCTATTCTTCCTCTAAATTGGTGTAATTGACTTAATCCAAAATTTCTGAAATCAGCAAAAATTATATTTTTTATATCCGGTAGATCGATACCTATTTCTAAAATTGCGGTAGAAATACATAGGCTTTCAGGATCTCTTTTGAATTCTTCCATACGTAAAGCTTGTTCTTTTACTAAAATTTCTCCGTGCATTACGAGTATTTTTTTAGAAATAACGTTTGATATGTCGGCCACAATTTGCTTTAAAGTGCTTATTCTAGACGCTATAATTAACGTTTTTCCTGAATATTTTTGTATAATAGAAACAATTGTATCGCATATATTGTCTGTAGAGAGAACTAAATTACGAATTACTTTTTCTCTAAAACTAAATATTTCGTATTTATCTATTTTACCGAATGTAATTTCTGCTTGTGTACGAGGCAAAGGTGTAGCAGTAATTTTAACTGTAACTTTCGAAATAGCTTCTTTAAAATCTACTCCAAATTTTTGCTCTTCATCCACAAACAAAATATCTAAATCATTGTTTTGAAAAGCCACACTATGAGTTCCGATTATTAATCGTTTTGCTTCTATTTCCAAAGCAAATATTTTATTCATTAAATCAAAAGTTTGTTTAAATAATAGCTTAGTAGGAGACATTACTCCTATTTTTTCTACATTTAATTTTAATAGAAGAAAAATTGCACCTATAACTACTATAGTTTTTCCGCTACCAACTTCACCGTGAAGAAGAGAACCTCTTCCTTTTAAAGCTGAATTAACTATCCCTATAATAGCTAATAATTGTTCAGGTGAAAGCACAATATTAAAATATTTTTTAATTTTTTCTTCCAATATCTCTTGATAATCGTACAGAGTAATTTCATCGCTTTCTATTAGGTTGTTTTGCTCTTCTTTCATCATTGCAGCTTTAGCAGAAGACATATGAAAAACATCAATAACGGTTTTTGCATATAGTGCTGATTTCAAAGTTTTAGGAAAATAAATCTCTGATAATATATTTTTGAAGTTAGAATCGGGTAATTGATTATAAATTTCTGTATATAACTTTATATTATCTTTATTGCTTTTAAATAAACCTGTAAAAATAGGAGATACACCTACAGAAGAAATAGGTTTTATTTGAGGAGAAAGAAGTTTTAAACCACTTTCTGTCATGGAGGTTAATAACTTGCTATTAAAGGAAATGAAATAAGTTTCATCTCTTCTGAATTGCAAATAATAAGGAAAGAAAAAAGTCGCTATAATATTTTGCTGATAATCCAATGTTTTAAAATTTAACACTGTTATATTCTTATTATTTATATTCAAAATTTGTTTTGTTAAAAATAATACTTCTATTTCTATAAAGAAATCTTTAGCAAATTCAGTAACTGAAACAGATTGTAACTGATTAAATAAAGCTCTTGTTAAATGAGGTTTTAATATTGTGGTATGAAACGTGCTCGGAGTAGAAAAAAGTAATTTTTTTATAGTTAATTCAGAATGTTTTTTTATATTTTTTTGTATTCTTACAAATGTAGTTTTTTTAACTAAATTCTCTATGCTTTGTTCCCAAATATCATTCATTTTTCTTTAAAAATTATAATTTTTAAAAAATTATGGACTTATGGTCGTCTGATTTGGAATCGAACCAAAGCAACCAGAGCTTCAATCTGGGACTCTACCACTGAGTTATTAGACGATCATTGATTATAGCATGGTTTATTTCTTCCAATACAAGAACTACTAGTAAATAATTTATTATTTTCCAATGTATCATTTAATGAAGCGATCATAAATATTTTTTAAAATTATGATAATGTTTAGCGAAAGAACTGAATTTTCCTCTTAATAAAAGAGTACCTTAGATTATTTAGTTATTTTTTCGAATTCAAAACTTATAAAATTTTAAGTTAACTTTAACAAATTTTAATAAATAAACTTTTTTTATATTTAAGCGAAAAAAATAATTAAAAATTAGTAAAATATATTAACTATTATTGAGATAACGTGTAATTCTTAGTTAATATAGCTTCGACAAAAGAAGAAAAAATTGTAGAATGTTTAACTTCTATTTTAATATAAGAAAGATATCTTTTATCTTTTAAAGCGTGTAAATTGCTAAATTTAACATTATTGCTTAATGTAAAATCATATATACTGTTTTGAATTTGTTCATTGTCTGCGCCGGAAAGGTCTATAAATAAAGCTTTTTCTTGAAACTGTTTTTTTATTTTAAACTTGTCTAAACTATCTATTCGTTTAATGGAATTCATCAAAAAATGAGGCATACCATAAAAAATATTATTTTGTGTAACAAATTTTAAAAATTCTGCTACATCTATTTTAATATCCAAAACACTCCATGCTTCAAAATCATCTGAAGAAAATTGCTTTAAAAATTTTATCGCAAGATTGACTTGCTCTAAATTCGAAAAAATCAAAATCAAATGTATCGAACGAATTTTAATCTCTTGTGTAAATATTATATTTTCTTGATTTAATTCTAATATTAAATCTCGCCAATTTTTTTTAAAAATACAAGTAGAACCAAAAATATCTATTTTTCTAGTTCTGATATCAACTAAAAGTGCATTTAATTTATAAATTTTATTTTCAGGGAAAAAAGGAAATCTCTTTTTATATAAAGTCTCATTTGTATATAAATAACAAAACGGATGAAATAAATCTACCATCAATATTTTATTAATATTATTTTCTCTAATTGTCAATATCATTTCTGCTTGCTCTATTGCTTTCTCTCTTGGTTAATGCTTCAATCTGGCTCTTCTACCACTGAGTTATTAGACGATCGTTGATTATAGCATGGTTTATTTCTTCCAAACTAAAACCAAAAGTATCTAACATTACTTTATCATTGACTGTATTTTTATTTTTTTTTAAATATTTAATTCCCAAACGCAAACTTTTTTTCATTAATGTTATTTCAGCAATTATGATATTTTGAATATCTAAATTAGTTATTTCCGTTAATAAAAGGAAATTTTTTTTACTTTCTAATAAATTTACAGTTTTAACAACTATTCTTATTAATTTTTTAAAAATAAACTCTCGCTTTTTTGCTCCCGGTCTTATACCATTTTGAAACATAATTTCACATGTAGTTAAATGATCTGCTATTATTCTCTGTTGTTTAATATCGAACGAAGATAATAATTTTTGTTGATATAAAGAAGTATAAATATTGTCTGCCTGTTCATGTATTTGTTGAATACGTTCTAAACCCATACCGACATCTATTGTTAACGGGAAATCGATAATTTCTCCATTTTCTAATTTGTTTTTATTCATAACTACAATATTAACTAATTCTAAATCTTCTTTTCCTTCCGAAACGAAGAAAATCTCTGATCCGAAACCTCTAACACCTTGTTTTTCTGAAATAAACCATTCGTTTTGCTGTTTATCTAATTTAACAATTTTTTCTTCCGGTAATAATGTTTTCCATATATCGAATGCTAAATCATCTTTTTCGTTTATTTTGATAATTAATGAATTTTTAGGTACGCATTGAACAATAAATTTCCAAATCAAATTAATAATTCTGCTAGGAGAAATTTCTAAAAAAGAGAATATACCTAACATTTTAAAGCTAGTTAAATGAGTATCATCTCCTATTTCTTCTATATCTTCTGTTCGTATGCATTGTTGTATAGAAAAAAATGTATCGTTGGTTTCTTTCTCTCTGGATAAAAACGGTTCTAGTTCTGCATTTGTTATGCCAGCTATATTAAATAATAAATTTTCTTTACTGGGTATAATACTGCAACCATTAATTTGTTTTAAATTTTCGTTTAAACAAAAAGTCTCAAAAAAACTTTCTATATTTAGTGTTTTATTCATCGTATAATAATCATTTTATCATCGATAATTTGCAATACTCTAGAAGAACAATTCGTACTTATTATACTAGAATCAATTAAAATAGGCATATGTATTTTATGTATTTTTTCGACATTTTCTTGCCATAATTCGAGATCTTTTATATTAATGATGGAAGGTTGCGCATGTATATTCACACTAGAGCCAAATAATGTTGTATTTTGCATACTTTCTTCTTCTTTTATGAACTTATTTCGAGTAAGTTTCACCCCTATATTATTAATAATTAAAGTAGTTTTGCACTCAAACCATTCTTTTGGTATATTCTCGCTCTTTTTAGACCAATTATTAAGAGTTTTTATCTCATTAGACGTAATAATTTGAAAAGTTTTGTAGAAATCTTCAGCGTATCCCTTTAATTTATACACTATTTCTTTTTCTTCAGCAGAAAAAATTATTCCGAAAACTGTTTCTGTATTCGTGATAAATAACATATTATATTTCTTTGTTATATATTTTATTTAAGCAAATTTCTGCCGTTTTACGCAAATAAATAAGTATTTCTCGTTTTATTTCTTCGTCAAAAAGATCAATACTTTCGTTTAATATCTGAGAACAGCTTAAAAGTTCTTCTATAGCGGAATGATATAGTTGGTTTTGTATTAATTGTTCTAATCGTTCTTTATGCATGTTGAATAAATCTGTATTTTGAGAATTAAATAAAATTGTTTTTTGAGTATTTTCTCGTTCAGTGTTTAATAAAATATTTTTATATTTATTAAATTTATCAAAATTTAAATATTTGATGTCTGTAACTTGCTGAACTATCATGGAAAGTCTTTCTATACCTATAGCTATCTCTAATACTCTTTTTGAAAGTTTAATCCCGCCTAGTGTTTCAAAAATTGTCACTTGAGCAAATTCCAATCCTGAAAAAGAAGCTTCATATCCTTTTCCTTCAGCAGATAGAACAAAATGACTCCAATCGTCTATTTGCAATGCAACATAATCTAAATTAATATTTAATGTTTTTAATAAATCAAAAAAAATATTTAAATTTTCATTTTTTTCATCTTCGATTATATATATCTGTAATTGTGTATGCGTTTCAGTTCTGCAACCTTCTTCTATATATAAACCATCATTGGGTCTCGAACAACGTTCAATAGACATATATTTGTAGCTATGCTTATCAAATAATAGAGGGAAAAACAAATAATTTAAAGTTCCTGCACCTTTTTTTACATCGATGGATGGAAAAAGCTTAACATCTTGAGACATGAAAAAATTTATTGAAGTGTTTAATACGTCAATAAAATTATTTTTATCAGGAGTAGGAATTTTTGAAGCTAGGGAAATTTCTTCAGGAGTAGGAATTTCTGGAGCAGGATAGGAATTTCTTCTGGAGCGGAAGTAGAAGTAGGACTTTCTTAAGAACTTTCTTAAGAAATATAATAAATAAAAGAGTATAATAGCGTTAAAAATAGCAGGGAAAAAATATAAATACAGAAAGCCCGTTGGATTAAGAGGAAAGCCAAAGCTCGTAAACACAACTATACCAACAAATAAAGATAAAAATATAGTAGCAGGAAAATAAATTAAAAAGTTCATTTGATTTTATTGATTATTTGATGATCAATTGTTTAGTAAAAAATGAAAAACCTTTTGCTCTACATTTTTTGTGAGTTCTTGCGTTACTTCTAGTTCTAGATCTTAAAGGCAATCCTGCTTTATGTCTCATACCTTGGTATGTATTAATATCAATTAAAAAATTAATATTTTCTAATATTTTTTTTCTTAAAGTATTTTCGATTACTATATTATCAGTAATATAAACTAAAATAGCTTTTTCTTGTTCTTGAGATAATTGATTAGCTCTAATATCTTTAGGTAAATTTAAATCTGAAATAATTTTTTGCGCAGTATGTAAACCTATACCAAAAATATAAGTTAATCCAATTTCTATACGTTTATTTTCAGGTAAATCATAAATTCCGATTCTTAACATCATTATTTAGTTCCTTGTCTTGCGTTATGTCTGCCTTTAATACAAGAGATTCTTAATATACCACCTCTTCGTTGAAAAATGCATTCTTTACATCTTTTATTTAGAGAAGGAGATTTTTTTATCATTTGTGCTATGTCTGAAGTTTGATTAATTTTCATTATTTACATTATACATTATTTATAAAAAAATAATTATCTAATGAACATTTATCTAGTAAGGCATATATTTCTTTTCTATCGATTACTTTTATTTTTATAATTTTTAAAATCAAATAACCTAATTTTTCAAATTCGGCTTCTTTCCAACCTCTGCTTGTCATGCATACCGATCCTATTCTAATACCAAAGCCTTTAAAAGTATAATTAAAGTTCGTAACTATATTATTACTTTCTAACAATAACACCATAGCTTCTGCTTCAATTTTGCTATTTAAATGCCATATTAAAATGTGATTATCTCCAATAGTTATATCGCATTTAGTTTGCAGTATTTGAGCTAAAGATTGAATATTTTTTATGATTTGTCCGCAATGATTAAAATATTTTTTTGTTAAAGATCTTTCTAAACAAATAGATTTTAATAAAACAGAATTCATGTGAGGTCCGCCTTGAATGCCTGGAAATACTCCAGAATTGATAATATTAAATTTTTCCTTATTCCAACAGATTATCGCTCCTCTAGGACCGCCTAACATTTTATGCGTTGTGCTCATAATAATATCAGCAAATGGAAAAGGATGCTGCATTAAGTTAGTAATTACCAAACCAGAGTAATGAGAAATATCTGCCAAAATAATAATTTCGCTTGAAAAATTTCTTATTTTTTTAAAATCAATATCAAATACAAAACAAGAAAACCCCAAAATGATTATTTTAGGAGAATGCTCTTTTATTAATAGTTCTATTTCGTTGTAATCTAAATTTCCGTTAGATAACGTATGGTAGTTTATTATTTTATAGATTTGTCCTGCTAAATTTTTATGAAATCCGTGACTTAAATGTCCTCCAGAGGATAATTTTAAAGATAAAATAGTGTCTCCAGGGGTTAAACATGCGGATAAAATAGCTTGATTAGCTTGACTCCCCGAGAGAGGTTGAACATTCGCATAATTGGATGAAAATGCTTTACAGCAGTTTTTAATTGCTAGCTCCTCTAATTGATTTACGATTTCACATCCTGCATAATATCTCTTAGAAGGATATCCTTCAGCATATTTATTGACAAAAATATTTCCATATTGGTTAGCTAATTCCAAATCTAATACGTTTTCAGACGCAATTAAATTAATAGAATTTTTCTGTCTTTCTTGTTCTTGTTTAATTAATAAATCTATTTCCTTACTTAACATTAATAATTTCTATATCTGTTTTATCAAAATTTACGCTTTCTAAAAATAAACCATTTGGGTTTATTAATACGAATTTTTTATTTTCCGCCTTACTAAAGGAATAACCCAATATATGCCTAATCATTTTTCTTAAAAAACCATTAGCTGTAATACGGATTTTAATAAAATCTTGATTTTCTTCTATCAATATAGAATATATAGTTCTTTCGAATGTACTTACTGAAGGTTTTGTAGAAAATTTTCTGAAATTATGAGTTCCGTGAAACTCTGATAATATTTTTTTAAATTTTTCTAAATCGAATTCAGGATTTATTATTTTGAATTTAGTAAAAAAAAATATTTCTTGTTTTTGCAAAATATACAAATATGTTCTGCTAAGAATGGCAATATCTTTATTTACGTAGAAAAATTGCTTAATCTGTATATAACTTTCAAATCTATAGTTAAATTTTTTAATCCAATAATTAATTTTTTCTGCAGTTATATCAAAATTAAATTCTAATATTCCGAATTGTCCTATAGCACTAACATCTCTATCAGTACGAGAGAATAAAGTTATATCAGTATTAAAAAAGTTTTCAATTTCCGATTGAACAGATAAATCCCTGTTTTGTTTTTGCGAACCAAAATATCTTGAACCGTCATAACCAAAAATAATTCCTATTTTATTCATCTGATCTTATATGAGCGTGAAAATGAAAAACTTCTTGTTTAAATGCTGCATTTAAGATTAATTGGGCTCGTGTTAAATTATGATGTTTAATTACCAAATTTACAAAAAGGAAAAACATATTATGTATTAGTTCAAACTCGTTGCTTAAAAACGAAACAAAATGTTGTTTAGAAATAATTAATAAATGAGTATTATCTTGAGGGTTCAAGTCTTTAATACAAATAAAAAACTCATTTTCTAAAATTATATTTAGAGAATTGTTTTTCATTAATGAACAAAAAATATCATTCATGCAAATAACCACCCAAAATTAGATTTTTTTTCGTTAATTCTAAAATTTCTTGTTTAGAGTATAAATTAGTTGATTTAATAACAGAATAAATTAATACTTCAATAATTCGATTGATTAAATCTCCTTCTAAAAAATTATAATCAAAAATGATTTCTTGAGACACGCATAGAGCGATAAAAATTAAATCAAAATATATTGTTGCTATTCCTTGTTTAGAAACTACTAATAAATCTGTAGGAACAGCTTTTTTGTTGAAAAAACTATTTAGTTTTACCATTTCAAACGGCAATACAAACTCTATGATAATTGCTTTAAAACTAAAATTTTTATTTATAAAAGTTTTAATTAAAATATGATGCAAATTAGCTTCATACGTTTTCAAGAATTCAAAGTGACTAAAATGTATATTTAAAGACTGTATTTCAATGTTTTTAATTGAGTTTTCTGTTTCTTCGTTGATTTCTTCTGATTGTAATTTTTCTTTCGAATGCTTCATTTTGTCTTTTTTGTGTTCTGGGAACATGAAATGGTTTAATTCTCGTATTAGCAAAAACACCATGGCGCAATATAATTTTTTTGAATAAAAATATTGACGTTTTTAATCCAGCTGGATCGTTTTGTTGTTTTTCTGTATTGTATTTGATTTCTATTTTTGTAGGCATAATTTTGACATAACCAATTCATAAATTTTATCTTGTAATTGGGTATTTTCTTTTAGTAAAATAATTAAATTTTCTTTTCCTTGGCATAAATTTTGGCTTTCGAAACCAAACCAACTACCATTTTTTTGTATAATTGACTGCTCAATCGCTATATTTACCAGATCACTTACAGGTTCAAAACCTTTTCCAAAATTTAAATCTAATACTCTTTCTTGAAACGGCAGGGCAAATCTTTGCTTTACCGCCTTAAATCTAATTTTAGCACTAATTATCTCATCATCTTTAGTGTTCATTCCTATTCTTGTTAATTCTAGTCTTACTGAACTGAAAAATCTAATAGCATTTCCTCCGCAAGTTTGTTCTGGATTTCCAAAAGCTCCGAATGTAGAAATCTTATTTCTCAATTGGTTTGTTAAAATTAAAGTAACTCCGTTATCAGCTAATACTTTACTAATTGGGGATAATGCTCCACTCAATACTCTTGCTAAAGAGGCAATACTACTATCTCCTAAAGAGTTTTCTAAACTGCTTTTAGTAAACAATCCTGCTATAGAATCTAATACAATAACATTTACTTTTTTATCGCAAGCTAATTCTAAAATTAAATCCATGACTTTTTCTGCTTCAGCAAATTGCCCTATATAACATCTGGAAGCTGTTTCTCCCAACATATATCGAAAAAATTTATAATTAATTACTGACTCAGCATTAATATAATAACTTTTTAAACTTGGATCAGAATGCAGAATAGAAGCTAATATTTGCAAACAAAGAGTTGTTTTACCAGTTCCTTCTTTTCCAAAAATTTCAACAATACAACCTTTGGGTAAACCGCCGCCAAAAATTTCATTTAACGTAATGTGTTTTAAATCAAATACATCTACAGAATTATTTGCCAAACCGTCCATTCTTTGCGTAAAACCAGAACCGAATAATCCAGCCAAACGTTCTAATAGTTTATCTTCAGAATGTTCGATTTTTTGAATTGCTGCAGCTTTTTGCCCCGATTGTACCACCGAGTCAAAAATCGTTGATGTATTTTTTTTTTTGATTGTAATCATAACTTTTAATACATATATTATAACTTATTTAGAAGTAAAAACCAGATATTTTTAATTTAATATTTGCAATACTTCTGTAAAATTAATTTTCTGATTAGGGAGTATTTTAGCAAAATGCTGTACTATAATTTTTAACAAAAAATCTTTAGTTTCGTCTTTATGCTCCGTTTTTATTTTCATAATAAATTCTTTAATTAATTCCAAGTTTATAAATTTAATTTCAATATTAAACATAAATAAATCAAAACTTTCGTTTAAATCGTGCATATTTTTTTTAATTTGTTTTAAATCGGTTTTTTTCTGTTTAAATAATTCGAATATTAGATTTGCTTGTTTAACATTAATTTTATTTTGCAAAAATTCAATTGAAAATATATCAATTAAAAATTTAATTTTAGATATGTCTGTTTCAAAAATAAAAATATTGAAATCTAAGATACTCAATAAATCAAACAATCTATTTAATCTGTCTTCATCTAGCTGTTCTAATTCTTTTATTTTAAAAAAGAAATTAAACGGATTGTCTTGAGAAATAATTCTATGCTCTATATTAATGGGAGCAATATCATATTCAGGAATGAATAAATAATCGTTTTCTTCTTCTTTAGAACGCATAAAATATGTTTTTCCGTCTGTTGCATTCCAACCTAAAGTTTCTCTTAAAATTATTTTATTTTCTAATAACAATTGCTCATGTCTAGCAAATTCAAATGCTAAAGCTTGTTTTATACCGCTTAAAGAATTCATGTTTTTAATTTCCACTCTTTCTCCTTGGATTATTTCTTTATTTATTATGTATTGAACAGATATATTGATATCGCTTCGAACAGATGACGAATTACTTGTATCTACAATCTTTAAGGCTCCACATAAATTCTTTAATACTTTTAAATATTCTATTACCTGATTAGATGTACTAAAGCAAGGCGATGTAGTGATTTCCATTAATGGACTGCCAGCTCTATTATCGTTAATAGTAAAACTGCATGCCGTTTTAATAGTTTGTGCTGCATCTTCCTCTAAAGCTAATTTTTCAAAAGTAACTATAACTTCCGATAATTGCAACCCGCCATTCTTACCTAAAGGAGTGCTTTCAGTTGTGGTTTGTCTCATTTTTCCCATATCTGGAAAATCATAATGTTTTCTGTCGAAGCATAAAATTTTAGGTATATCGCAATTTAACGCTGAAGATAGTTTAATTCCCATGTCTACACATTCTAAATTTAAATTAGGAAGTATTCCCGGTGTCCCTGTACAAATAGCGCAAATATTTTCATTTATTATAGCGGCATCTGTAGTGTTATTCTCGCACGAACAGAATAATTTGTTTTTTGTATTTAATCTAATATGAGTTTCGATACCTATTTTATGTTTAAAAAAATTATTATTCATTTTTGTATTTACTTATTATATCGCTTGCTATTTGCAAAATGGTAAAATCCTGCCCTTGTTTTCCAGTTAATTGCACTTGAATAGAATTAAGAGGCATGTTAATTGCGCAACCGTGAATTAAATTTACCCAAGAAGAAAACATATCTAATTTTAAATTTGTTTCTTGAATTTCGCTTTCTAATACAGAAATAGAATTTTTAAATAAAGTCGGAAGGAAAACACCGTCAGCATTTTCTAATAGAGTTGAAATATATTCTTTTAATAAAGTTCTATCTTGTATTGCTTGAGCATAAATATTTGGATATTTTTTTAATATTTTTTTAGCAAATGCTAAACGTTCTGTAACTTGACTTCCGAAAATATTTCTAGTTTCTTCCAAGCATTGCGAAAAAGTTTGTTCTGGATTACTTTGATTTAATCTCAACCCATTAAAACGCTGTAAAGAAGACATAGCCTCTACAGAAGATAAAATAAAGTAATTCGTGCTGGAAGTTAAAATAATAGTTTTGAAATCTTGATGTGTTAAAGTAGTTATTTGATAATTTTTCGATAATTCTTTTTTAATTTCTAAATATTTTGCAAAAACTTCTATATTTAAATATTTTTGCAAATCTTCATCAGCAAAAACTAAAATTTTATTTTTCAATGTTATAGACCTAGAAATTTCTATACTTGTCATATCGTTGCAATCTGTTTGAATAATTATATTGGCTACGTCGATAATAGTTTCTATTTTTTTCGCAACCCAACCTACTTTATCTAAAGAGCTAGCAAACGATACCAATCCTACTCTTGAACAAGCTCCATATGAAGGTTCAAAAGCGAATAAATTGCACAAAGCTCCAGGAATTCTAATACTTCCTCCAGTACTCGAACCTAATCCGAATATTGCTTCATTTTTCCATACAGCTTTACAAATACCGCTACTCGATCCTCCTACAATATTATTACTGTTCTCAGGATGCAAAGTTATTCCGTGTAAATCGCTATATCCAATACCGCCCATAGCAAATTCATCTGCATGACATATCATATTGGGTTGAAATTGCTTTGCTAACAACAACTCAATGACTTTAGCATTAAATTGAGGAAAGAATTTTTCAAACAAAATTTTAGAATTACAATGTATATTTTGGTTTTTCAAACAAATATTGCTTTTAACAGCAAATCCTTGAGGAAAATCGTTTTTTAAAATTATGGAAATATAGTCTTTATTCATATTCTTTTTTTATGCTATTTGATAAAGTAATAGGAAAATACAATACTGGAAAATGTTGTTTTTCTTTATGGTTAATTATTAAAGAATTAAATTCTTTTTGAATATACAAACGTTTGAAATTATTAGAATTTTGCTGAATAGTATTAGTTTTAATATTCGCTTTATTAATATTTAAATACTGTTCGATAATTTTATCCCAAAAAATAGTCATTATTATTGTATATTACCATAAATGAAATATAAATTTCATTTAAATATAAAATTTTAAGCATGCCCAATCATATGCTCATCAATACAATTGTCGAAAGCCTCGTAGTAATTTATGCAGACCAATGGAATCTTTTCGCTCCCAGCTGAACTTCGTTCGCTCCCAGCGGAACTTTGCTCCAAGCTGAACTTCGTTCGCTCCCAGCGGAACTTCGTTCGCTCCCAGCGGAACTTCGTTCGCTCCTAAAGGAACTTTGCTCCCAGCTGAACTGTTCGCTCTCAGCTCTGTCTCTCTGCAGCTGTCTTTTCATTTCAAATAAACGAGACATAGTACCGAGAAAAATGCAAAACGAATAACAAATTATTACAGCAGACAGAGCATACAGAATTATTTTGCTCCTACTTATTGGAGTTTTTAATAATTCTTTTGGATTTTTGCCTTCACTTTGGTCAAAATTAGACTTGGAGGACTGGGAGTGAAAGTTATTTGAATTACCGCCGATAGGTGAATTATTTTTTTGTGAATCTAATTTGTAAACTATACCATCGGAAAAAAAAACGTGATCAATTTGTTTTTTATCATCGCATTTAATAATTTCAGGATCTATTTTTTCTAAATTTGGAATAATTAAAAATTCCTTTTCAAAAAAAATTTTATGCTCTGAATTAGTTTTGAATTTAGAACTAAGAAAAGCAGAAGCATAAAAAACCAATTTATTAACTAAGACACGTTGTCGATCTTTAGTATAGAGAGAACGCCGAACACACATCCTTACTGAGCTAAAAAATTGACTTAAATTTTTTTCATAATAATTATGTTCGATGGTTAATGTTCCTCTTACTATCAAATCCTCGTTTGAACTTAAAAATTTAGGTATGCTAGGAATATTTTTAATTGTTTTAAAAATTTCTCTTTCAGAAACGTTTTGATTTCCTTTTGACTTAGCTTCCACCAGCTCGCCATTTTTATACAATAAAACTAAACTCAGGCCATCAATTTGTGGTTCTATGCCTAACAATTCTTCTTCTATCAAATTTTTTTTTATAAAATTTTCGAAATCAGCCTTATTACAAAAATCATGCATACTCTCGATATTAGATTGCGGTTTAATCAAGTTCAATTGATCATATTTATAGTCTGTCATTTCGACTTTTATATTAGCTTCTTTTATTTCTTCTTCCGTTTTGTCTTCTTTATTTATCATAATTGAATGTTATCGTATTTTTTTAATCTAAAGTTACGATTTTAACTTTAGTTATAATTCAGTCTTTAAAAAGTAAAATTTTGTAATCTACTAATAGTTTTTATAAAAAATAAAGACTTCCGTTAGATTCGCTGCTTGCGTACATTTGAATCGGAGGGCAAGTACTGAAAATATATCCTTCGTGTAATTTAGTATATAAAGTGTGCATACTTTCCACAAATAATGCTAGATCGTTAATAGAATAAGGTAATAGTTTGAATGCACTTGGAATAAGTAACACTTCGTCTAATTGCGTTTTTAAAATAGGGAACAACAATGCAGCACCTGTGGAAGAAGCGATTATTATCGGATAAAAAATATCTAATTGGGAAAATTTATTTTTATTTTTGTACCAAATTGATGGTCCTACAAAATTGTATTTGATAATATCTATCTTGTACATAACTACTATTAAATTCAATAAAAACATACTGATACCAATTAATATCGTTTTATTTACTGCTAGACTATCATTTAATTCAATATGAAAAATTTTCGATGTAACAAACAGTAAAGGCAGTCTAAATTCTGCTGTACAGAATTGATTTAATTTTACTGTTACTTCATCATCTTCGATAAGTTTAGCTGGCGTTTTGTATTTGAAATACGAACCATTAAATTTATATGTAGAGAGTTGCACAAAGCATAGGAAAATAGCCCCTAAAAACAATAAAGCGCCTTGTGTAGCAGATATCTTGTTTTCTACCAAACTCCAATTATTTTTAAAATTAGAATTAAAGAAATTTTGTTTCATCGTTATTCCAAACATAAAGGTTTCAAATAAAGCATTAAGATCTGTAATACAAATTAATCCTTTTTGTTTTACAAAAGCAAACAAAGTTGAAAACAACAAATGAATAGCGGTTTGAATTAACATTCCTAAGAAAACCGTTAAATAATTTTCTTTGAAAGTAAGATTGTTTGAAAAAGAAGGCTGCCAATTTGCAATTATAGATTCTGGAAAGCAATAGCTTATTTCTCCGGCGTTATATCTAAACACCATGTAAGAAAAGAATATCAGACAGTTAAACGTTTGTATGTTTAGGTTAGATTTAGCATTTTTTCTAGATTTTGTTAATACTTGTTTGTAATACCATTCTTTAAAAAGCAATCCGCTATTAATTAAAAATGAAGTTAAAAAGATTATGGAAAAATGCAAATCAAAATCTACGCGCAAAGGTAGCTTTATTATGCTTTCTCCTAGTTTATTTTCAAAAAAAGATATGTAAGGCATATCGAATATTTGATTTTTTAGAGTTAAAAGCAGACCAGTACATAAAATACTGATCGAACTAGATAGTAATAAATTTTCAAAGTGATAATGCTTAGATTTAGATAAAAAAATAGTTAAGAGTTGTTGGTTTGTGTAAAAATTTTACTTAATTTGATCTCTTTAGAGATTTTGCTTGCAATATTATAGGAACTAATAGTTTTGTTGTCACAATCCAAAATTACTTTAACTGTACGTATTCTTTTGTCAATCAATTTAGCTTCTTTTAAAGAAAATAAATTGATAGTTTCTAATTTACAAACTTTACTTGCGCCTATAGCGCAATGAGTTTTGTCTGCTAATTTACTAAATCCGTGTTTAGGTATTTTTCTTGCAAGAGGGAATTGTCCACCTTCAAAAGTTCTTTTTAAACTAAATCCGCTTCGACTTTTTTGGCCATTAAATCCTCTTCCGCAAGTTTTTCCTTTTCCAGATGAAGGCCCTCTACCTACTCTTCGAGAATTTTTTTTAATTGTAGATAGAAAAGTAAGTTTGTTATTCATTTGATTTATTTTTTTCCTTCGCGTATTTTTTAATATTATCAAAATGATTTAATAAAAAATTACTTTGCTTTAATGCTTCAACTACTCCTAAAGAAATAATTCTAGGATGTCTACTTCCGTAAATTTTACAAGAAATAGATTTCAATCCAATTATAGACAACATTTGTTTTACAATTTTGTGCGATACAAAACCTTCTTTAGATGGTTTAAAACAAAAAGAATTACCTCTAAGTTTAAAACGTAATTCAAAAGGTAATGTTGTTAACTTTTCTAAATTAGAATAAGTTACGTTGTGTTTTTTGGCATTAAATAATGCTTTTTCCATAGCTTCTTTTAATTTAGGACTATCTGCATATCCCAAACCTAATGTTTTAGTAATTTTATTTCCAAAAATAACACTTACAGCTAAACTATTTTTTCTTCCACCAGATGCTCCGTGTGAAATAGATTTAGAGAAGATACTTTCATGAGATTCTTCTTCTAATCTTATTGTAGGATTGAAATTGTCTTTTTTATTATACATAATTAATAATGAAATGTTATCATATTTTCTTTAATCAAAAGTTACGATTTTAACTTTAGTTATAATTAAATCTTTAAAATTTAATTTTTTACTTTCTTCTTGTGCAAGTTCGATTGTTCTTGCGTTATTTAATAGTAAATTTAATGCCAAGACTTCTAATTCTTTATTATTCGCTTCATTGCTATTTTGAAAATTATACAATACAGCTTTCTTTTTATTGTGGTGAGTGTACGAAAATGTTTTTTCGTTTTCACTGCTGAAAACTTCTTGTTCACAAATTACTATACTCTCTCCTAGTTTAGTAGATGCTAATCCTAATTTATATTTTAATTCTTCCCCAGCTAATGCTTGGTTATTAAAAATCAAAGTTAATAATTCCATATGTAAAGCTTTAAAATCATCACTAGATGCGCAAAAATCTGTTTGTGTACCTAATATTAAGAAAGCAGATTTAGAACGATCGCTAGAATGCATAGTAACAATTCTTTTAGTATCTGCGTTATTAGTAAATGTCTTCCAACCGCTGTTTAACAATTCTTTAACTGTTAATTCAATATCTTTGTTATTTTTTCTATAAGAATCTAGAGCAATTTTAAAAGCTGCTCCAGTTCGGCTAATTATTTTTTTTATATCGCTTAAAATTGTGGTATTCATGATTTATTCTTGTGATTCTTCCTCAATCAAAGTTTTCAATAAGAATTCTGTTCCCAATACAGAATCATCATTGGCGAAGATTGGATAAAGTATGTTTTTTGGATTAGCGTTACTATCGCAAATAGCGATTGTAGGTATGTTCAATGTAATTGTTTCTAACAATGCGCATTTTCGACTAAAAACAGCATCTGAAAAAATAATTAAATCCGGAAGTTCAGTTAAATGAAAATTTACAAATACTTTCTCTAATGTTTTCAATCTTTGTCTTTCAGCTACTAATAATTTTTGCCCACTGTTATCTTTTTCAAATAAAATGTTGTATTCTACTAAATTTTTTTGAATTTGTATAAAGTTTGTCAACATTCCAGCTATCCATTCACAGCAAACAGAATATTTTTGATCAATTAAAAATTGACTGGCTGCTTTAGTATTTCTTTTTAAAAATACAAACAAAGGTCTTTTACTTTGTTTAAATGCTTTTTTTGCTTCCAAAAAACTTTCAATAATTATACTACTTTTAAATAATACAGGTAAATTATGTTGTTTTGGAGGGTTGACTAATTTTTGGTTTAAAGGATTTAATAATGGTTTTATATGCCCAACATTAAGATTAAATTCTAAAATTTTGGATTGTAATGTTGTTTCTAGTTCTGTGTAATTATTTGTCATCTGAAAATTTTACTATACTTCTTTCTCCGCTATTACTTTGACATATGTCAAATTTTCTAACAGAAAGAAATCCTCCTTCTCTATCACTTAAAGATGAAATAACTTTAAATGCTTTAGATGTTTGTTCAATAGAACCTAAATACTCTCTCAATACACGATTAGCTAATACAATATTGCTTTTTTGTATTTGCGCTTTAGTTCTTGCGATTAACTTATCAAAAGTTCTAGCCATTTCTTTTGCTCTAGGTGTGTAAGTAACAACTCTTTTATTTGCACACAAAGAAACTATCATGGATTTAAACATTCTTTTTCTTTGTGAATACGTTCTACTAATTATTTTATTCATTGTCTATGTTTTCTTCGTTGGGTATATCTATTATTTTGTTATTCTCTTTATCAACAATTAATTCTAAATTATATCTTCCTAACAATTGTTTTATAAAAAATATTTCTCTTTCTGTTAAAGGGTTTTCAGCATTTTGTAATTCGAATTCCGAAAACAAACTTAAATCACCTATTTCGTAAATTTTTTGTTCTGATAATTTTCTAAAAATCGATTGAGGTAAATAACCTTGTTTTTTCAATAGTTCTAAGCTTAAGATTTGTTGTTCTTCTGCTTTTTTAACGTATATTGTTTCAATTTCGTAATTAGATTTAAGACTTTCAAAAATTTTAAAACCGAAAGAAATCCCTTGTAATAAAATCTCTTTAGATAATGTACCATTTAAACTTTCAAGTTCAATAGTTAAATTACCATTTTCTTTAGTTGTTCCTTCTTTGTAGTTAGTTACTATTTTAATATTTCTAGAAAAATTAGTATCTAAAGTTAAAAATCCTTTTTCAAAGCAGTGAAAGATATTTTCGTTTTGGTTTGGTGCATTGTATCCGCAACCAACAGCTAATAATAATTCGATAGAGCAAGCTTGAGAAGTATGACAGATAATATCTTCGTCGTTATTAGAAACAACGATACCGCTTGATTTTATATCTGCTACTGTAATAGGTTTTGCTTCGTCTGCTGTAATAGTTACGACAAACTCTTCAGCGTAATTTTTTAATATTTCCGAATTTAATAAAAATTTTAAATTCTTAATATTTCCAATTAATGTAAAAATATCTTCTACTATCCCAACAGGATTAGAAGTCAATGTTTTAATAGATTGTGATTTAATACCAATTACACTCAATGAAGGTGAATAATTAGAATTATATTTCAAAAAAGACATTGTGAGTATATCAGCAATACTTTCTGAACAAGTTACTTTTAATTGTGATTTTGTTTCTGATAATTCTTCTATAAAGGAAGATAAATTATAATTATTTTCTATTTTTTGTATGTTCATATTTTAATGTTTTTTATAATAATCTTTAATAAGTTGATTATCAAATAAGTAGTTGTTTGCAGTTGGTAATGCTATTAATTTAAATTCTTTAGTAGCCGCATCAAACTCAATCCAATCACAATTTTTATTAGTGAATAAGCAATCTTCGCCTCTAAAAGCAAAAGTTTGATTTATGTTTAATAATAGAGAAGGGAAAACATCTGACTTTCCGGACATAACGCTAATTTTTTCGTGATTAACCAATTGTCTTGCGTGTTGCATACTTTTGGCTATTCCAGCTCTAAATACCAAGCTATCTAATCTCATTTCTAATACAGAAAAAAGATGTTCGTATTTTTTACTATAAATATATTTGATCATCAACGTTTTCAGTGCTGTAGATGTTATTCCATAAATAGTTAAAATATTATGTTTATTTTGCATTAATTTTCCGAATTCTTTCGAAGGAACCAAACCTAAAGTTTTTGTATTTTTGTCTATCACGCAATTTGTATAGCATTTTTCTCCTTTCAGGTATAGTTTAGTTCTTGCACTACGGCAAGTAACACAATTACGTTTTTTAATTACATTTCTTTTTATCATTTTTTTATATTTTACTTTTGATTAGCTAAACCACTCATGTTTAACTTTATCTCTTTCTTTGTCCTCTCAAACGGCAACCGCCGAAACGAACAGGTGATTCTTCCGACAAACTTGTTACTAATACAAATCTACTAATTTCTAAAATTAATTCTTCACTTAATCTATTGAAACCTTTAAAAACCATTTCTAATGTTTTTACTTGCGTTTTATGAGTTTCCAAATAAGCTTTTATAGAAGACGAAATGTTTTTAACTGCTAGACTAGTAATTTTTTGTTGACTCTTCAATTTTTCTTTTCCTGAAGATGTCCAAAACCAAACTTTATCTCTTGTTTCGTTAGTTAAAGTTGTTTTAATGTTGTTTTTAGTAAAACTACAAATCAAAACACCAGATGTATCTGTATTATTTTCAACAATAACTTTTGCTGCTAATAATTTTTTTCTTTTAATTAATTTACTTTTGTATTTTGATATTTTACTAATCATTTTTCCCGTACTTTAATTGCAATTTTTCTAATGTTTGGTAGAAGATTTCTTCATGCCAGTATTCATTGTATGATAACTCTGAATTCATAGAAACATTTAAACTTTCTCGCATGTGTTTTATTATATCAAAAGTATTCACTTGTTTTAATAACTGTGATACCGGAAATGCACGTATATTTTTAGGCAAATTTGCATAATCTGCAATATTTTCAGTATGTTTACTATAAGTTCCGCAAGGAATTGGTTTTCCAACAATTAAATTTTCTTTCAAACCTACTAAATTATCTGTCAATCCTAGCAAAGATGCTTTAGCCATTACTTTTTTAGTCTGTCTGAAGGATGCAGCAGATAGAAAACTAAATGAGAATGTAGCTGCTTTAGTAATACCTACAATTAATTGTTTTGATGAGTATTCTTGCATAGATTCTAAAGTTAAGTTTTCTTTTTCAATAATGGAAACTGTTTTGTCTTTATTTGTAATTTCTACAAAACTGAACATTCTCTTAACTAATAATTCTGCGTGTTTGCAGTTTAAGTTAATTCCAGAAGCTCCATAAATTTTTTGAATATTAGCTACTAACATTTGTTTTGCAACTTTTTCATCAAAAATAGACAAAATATCTTGATAATTAATTTGTCCTCTTGTTAATTCTTGTCCTTTTATCACTGTCTCTCCGTTTTTTACAATAACGTAATCTTCAGATGTAGTTTGAGTCAACAATCTAGTTTCATTAGTTTCGCTATCTAATAAAGACAATATGTAATTACCATCTTCGTTTTGTAATTCTATAATACCGTTAGAAGGAGCTAAGATACATATGTTTTGAGGTCTTCTAACTTCAATAACTTGCTCTAAGTCGTTCAAATCTCCGATAATATCTTTACTTTTAGACAATTCAATTTCTTTTTTAGCAAATACTTTTCCTGTTTCCATTGTTTCGGATAAAATATGCGTGTTTTTAGGTAATTCAATGTGTTTTCCAGTTTCTGTAGTTAAAAATTCATTATCTCCAGATGGTAAAATTACGTCGTTGTATTCAGCTACAAACAATTCAGTTCGGATATTAATAGCAATTAAATCACCTTCTGAAACTATCTGTCCGTTTTGAACAGTCACAATACTTCCAGAAGTAATATCACATTTTTGTTCTCCTAACCAAATAACAGTTTGTCTTCTAGCTTGGTATTTGAATAAATTATCATTTTGTTGGAAAGGAACGAAATCTACAGTATTTAAACTTACTTTACAATCATGCAAAGCGTTTACAAAACATAATAAATCATTATTTTCAACAACTCCACCAGTGTGGAAAGTTCTCATGGTTAATTGCAAGATAGGTTCTCCTGATGATTGAGCAGCCATAATTCCTACAGCTAAACCAGGTTCTACTATTTTCTTTTTAGTTAAGTCAAAACCATAACAATAAGCACAAACTCCTGTTGCCGCTTGACAATCAGATATATGTCTAATTAATGGTTTCAAATTATTAGCTTTAAATTCATTAGATATTTCGTTAGAAATCATTTGACCTTTAACATATCCCAATGCATCTTCTGCTAACATTCTAGTTACTATATCTTCGTAAAAAGAACGAGTATTAAATGAAGTAAAGTTAGTATTTCCGCAATCTAATTCGGAAACAAAAATTTTATGCAATGCGTCGATTAAACTTCTTGTTACTTTTCCACCAGATTGAGTGTCAATACTTCGATTAACAACTCCTTTTCTAGCTCCATAAGAAGATAGGAAGTAAGCTAAACTACCTAATCCTTCTTTATAAGAATTTAAAATCGGAGTAGTTATAATATCACCATTCAAATCAGATAATAAACCTCTAGCTACACTCAATTGTCTCAATTGAGTAATATTACATCTAGATTGAGATTGAATAGATAGATAGATATCGTTACTTTCATTACTTAGCGATGAAGTCATTTGTTTTGTTAATTTATCGATAATTGTATACCAAATTACTGCTTTTAATGTTTCTACTTCAGAAGGTAATAATTGCTTTTTTAAATCCAAAATATTATTAATTAATTTATGAGCATATGCAATTTCAGTTGATTTGTTTTTAGGTGCTTGTAAATCTTCTAAAGACATAGATACTCCTGCTAGAGTAATGTAATGTAAACCTATTTGTTTTAATTCGTCTAAGAATACAGATAATACTTCAAATCCGTAATTATTGTATAGTTTTTCAATTAATTCGTGAATTAATTTAATACTCCAAACAACATTATAATTTCTAATTTCAGAAGGAAGTAATTGATTTAGAATTACTCTTCCTGGAGTTGTTTCGTAATGTCCGAAATTATCAACAAAAATAATTTTTTCTTTCAAAAAGTTTGGTGAACTTTTTTCAATTATCATTTGTAAATCTTCAAATCCGTATATTACTACAGGATTGTCGCATTCTTTGTATTCATCACTTAACCAATACAAACCCATTCTCATTTCTCTAACCGGTTGAATGATAGGCTTTCCAGATGCTGCAGAAAAAATATTTAATTCACTGTGCATTAAGAATCTAGAATCTAAGTTAGCTGCTAAACTAATAGTTGGGTAAATACCGACTGTATCACCATCGTGATCAGCGTTAAATCCTTCGCAAACTAATTGCGGTAATTCAATAGCGTTATGATTTGTTAATTTAATTCTAAAAGCTTGTAAGTTAGTTCTGTGCAGACTTGGAGCTCGATTAATTAATACGAATTTAGATTTTATTATTTCTTGCAGTAAAATTTTTACTTCAGGGATATTAGCTTGTAATTTGAATATAGCATCCGAAATTCCTAAAGCAATATTTTTTTTAACCAATCTGTTAATCAAAAACGGTTTAAATAATTCTTTAGCCATAACTAAAGGTATACCTACTTCGGTTAATTTCAAATTAGGGTTAGTAATAATAACACTTCTTCCAGAGAAGTCTGTTCTTTTACCTAACAAATACAATCTTAAAATTCCATGTTTTCCTTTGATAAGCATAGAAATAGACTTTAACACTCTATTTCCTTTAGTTTTCATAGGTTTTTTTAAAGCTTCGTTATCAAATAACATATCTACAGATAATTGCAATAATATTCTTCCACCACAGAAAACTGTTTCAGGCCATATTTCGCTACTATCTCTAATAGAAAGCAATTCTTCTAAACGTTTACTTCTAATGATAATACAACGATAAAATTGATTTACATCAACTGTTCCATAGTTTCCATTATCTAATAGAGTGATAGGTCTTGCAGCTGCAGGGAGAACAGGTAACATTTTAACTATTACATTTCCTAAGTTGGTATTACCTTTCAAAATTTTTCTCAATAATTGATTTCTATTTTTACTTTTTAAATCTGTTTTTTTATTTAAAACTTCGATTAATTCAGTTACATTTATATTATTAAAAATATAATTTAAACTTTCTCCACCAGTTCTATAGTTTTGACTTTCTTCGAGGGGTAAAGCTTCATATTCTTCAAAAGTAATCATTTCCAAAGCATGTTTTACTAAATCAATTTTAGTTTGATTTACAAACAGTTCATTGTAAATAATTTTAGCTAATTGATTATGACTAATATCTAATATTTGACTAATCCAAGTATTGGAATTTAAAAACCAAATATGAAAACAAGGAGTAGCTAATACTATATGTCCGAATCTATTTTTCTTTTTATCGAAACTTAAAACTTGAGAATTACATTCTGGACAAATTAAATCTTCGTATAATTTTCCAACATAAAGACCGCAAGCACAACTTAAGTCGTGTTTTGCACCGAAAATTTGCTCACAATACAAACCCAAAGGTACCGGTTTCATAGTTTTATAATGATAAGTTTCGATAGATTTAACTTCACCAAAACTCATATTTAAAACATCACTAGTACTTAATAAAGTAATATTTATTGCTTTAGGAGTAGATTTGTTTTCAATTTCTTTGCTTGTTATATTTTTATTTTCGTTTATTTTTTTCCAGTAATTCATTATTCTTCCTCTACATCCGAAAAGAATTCGTCATGTTTAACATTTTCTGCGTTGTTTTCGTAATCTAACGTAATCTTTACGTTTAAAGCTTTCATATAATTCAAGAAAAGATTAAAACTATCTGAAACTTCAAATGATTTTTCATCAAAACCTACAAAAAATCCATTATTATAAATAATAGAATTTAAAAGTTTGTTTTTCATAACTGAATTATCTGATAAAATTTGTGTTTTTTCCAATATAGTATCAGCAGCTCCGAAAGACTCTGCTCCCCAATTTTCCATCTCTCCGAAACGTTGAGCTCCATTATTAGATTTTCCGCCTACAGGTTGTAAAGTAATAGAATTTCTCTGCCCTAACGATCTGTAATGAATTTTTTCATTTACCATGTGTACTAATTTATTAATATACATGTAACCTAAAACAATTTTTTTACCATAAGGTTTGCAATTATCAGGATTGTACAAAACATATTTTCCGTCTATTGGTAAATTATTTTCTTTCATTTTTTGTTGCAAAGCTGTCAAATCAAAATCACTGTACAAATCAGCAGTGAAATGTTCTTGAGGTAATACTTCTAATAATTGTGATGCGTAGCATTCACCTATTTGTCCAACGTTCATTCTTGAAGGAATTCCCAGCGGATTGATAATCATGTCCATTCTATTTCCGAATTCGTCATACGGCATTTGATCTTCTCTTAATACAGCAGAAACAACCATTTTGTTTCCATATCTTCCTGTAATTTTATCTCCAGCTTCAATATTACTTAATTTAGAAATAGAAATTACTATTTTTTTAATTACATCGTTACCAGGAGCATCAATAATTTGAATATCTGTAACAATTCCAGCCATATTACTTAACAAGAAATCTTCTTTGTGATCAAATAATGTGTTTCCGAAGAATTTTTTCAATCCTTTGTCGGTAATTTTTCCCAACAGAGAATTCATTCTAGGTACAAATTTAGCTACTAATACAGTATGAGGGTAAACATGAGAGTTTAATTTAATAATACCGCTATCATCCAATTTATCTAAATTAGTGTCACTGATATTAACTCCTTGTTTAGTAGAAAATTCCGAACCTATTTTTGTTTTCAATAGAGATATTTCGAAAATCTTCGTAGTAACAGATGTTAACAATTGATCTTTTACACATCTATCACTAATAACGACAGAATCTTCGAAATTTAATCCCTTGAAAGGCATGATAGCAACTCTTAAGTTTACTCCATTACACCAGTCTCCTTCAATATCTTCAGAAGAAGTAATAATTAAATCTCCTTTAGTAATAATTTGACCTGGTTTTACTATAGTTTTTTGAAAAATAAAGCTATTTTGGTTAGTCAATAAATATTCAAGAACTAAATTAAATACTTTATTATTGTTATCTTCTATTTGTATAGAGTAATTATCTGCAAAAATTACTTTTCCAGAAACAGGAGAATATAATTTATAATTCGAAAATGAAAGAATTTGATTCTCTATTCCAGAACGAACTTTTCTATATTCAGGGTAAATAATCGAAATCGATTGCTTTTGCATATTAGCCGCTGTAGTAGTTCTGTTAGCGTCATTATGATTTAAGAAAGGAATTAATAATACAGCAAAAGAAAAAATTTGTGTAGGAGAAATTTCAATTAAATTAATTTCATTTTTTGAAACAGAAAGAATATTATTACCTGATTTACATGTTAATATATCTTCTTTCAACAAATTGGTAATTTGATCTTTAGCTTGATATTCAGAAATACAATATTCATTTAAACTTTCTACAAAAGAAGAAAGAAATACTTTTTTACTTACGTCAATTTTACCTTCGTTTACTTCGTTATAACTGGACAATAAATTACCAAATTTATCTACAAAAGCTGTATGTGTAGCATAAACAACTAAACCAGAATGAGGCCCTTCAGGAGTTGCTAAGCAGCAAATTCTTCCAAATAAAGAGGGACGAATGTTTCGTAAGTTAGTTGTAGCTTGTTCTTGACTAATTCCTTCAGTACTTAAATATGTGATTTTACTGGTATGCAAAATTTCAGCTACTAAATTAACTTGATCTAGGAATTGAATAGAAGAATTAGCATTTAATTCATACATGAATTTAAAACTTAATAATTGAAAATTAATATTTTCTCTAATTATTCCTTGTAACATATCTGATATTTCTTCTGCAGTAGTTAGATTAGTAATAGAAGTATTTCTACTTAAGTTAACTAATTTCAACTTAATGTTATTGGAAACTTCTGATAAGATTTTTTGAATATTTTTTACAAATAAATCTCCTATAGAAAATAAGTAACGATTCGCTACTGAAGTATCATCTTGAAGAATAGTATGTACTTTTCCATAAAATGTATCTGTATTCTTAGCAATTAAAATTTTAATAGAATTAATAATATCGTCAGATGTAATTGTTTCTACATTCGCATCAATACCAAAGCATTCGTTCAATTGTTTTCTTGCATGTATACCTAATAAAAAATGCTTTTTATTATTAATTAAATCGTACAAAGTTTCATTATTAAATAATAAATTTAAATCTTCAACCATTTCGTTGTTTTTAAACAATTTAGTAGAAATAGTATTATAAGAAAAATATTTTAGTTGGTTTGTAGGTATGTCGTAAACTTTTACAGTTGTTTGATTGTTATTTTTCAACTCTTGCGCTAATAACATTCTAGCTTCGGAGAATGTATTTGTATTAGGAAATGAAGTAGCCAATATATCAAAACAAATCGGCAAATTATTGATATTTGACATAAAATTTGAATTTAATTCTACTGTAGTTTCTTTTACTGGGAATAATTTAGAAAAAATATCATGTAAATTTAAATTTTCATCTATTAAAGCCACAAAAATAAACCAATACATAGAGTGTTTATAAAAAGAGATTATTAAATTATGATCAAAAGGATTATATTTAATATTTATTCTTGAACCATATTTAGGGACAATTTGCATACTGCTGTCGTTATCACCTTCATTAATTCTTAATCCAAATTTTTTAGATAGTGTAGGAACGAACACTTTTTTCAAACCATTAATCAAAAAAACAGATGAACTAACCATTTGAGGAAATGATACAAACGGTAAATTAAAGTTATTAATTACTTTGTCTTGATACAAAATATTAAATGTAATACCTGAACCAAATGTAGCAGTTTGCTCTGCTTTAATTTTTTGATTTAAATTTATTAATAAAGAATCAGATAGACTATTTTCTTCTATCTCAAAATTACTAATTTGTATTTTAAACTCATCGAAATTAAAATTTAAATTATTTTTTAACAAGAATAATAATGTATTATCGTTATCTTCTTCTTGGGAAAAAAATTGTTTTAATGTTTCCTTTGCAAAATCTAAAAATGCCACAGGATTCTCATAGTTAGTATAAGTAATATTTTTCATTAATGTGAATACACCAGATTATAGTTTTTCTACTTCAATTTCGCTAGAAATTTTCTTTAAATCTTCTAACAATTTTGTTGTTTCTTCTGCTGTTAGATTTTCTTTTACTGTAATTGGTAATTTAGACAAAGCATTTCTTGCTCCAACTAAATCAATTCCCATAACTGTTGATAAAAATTTTGCTAATGCGAATTTTGTAGGAGTATCTGTAGGTATTTTGTTTAAATTAACTTTAAATGCTGTTGGTTGTTCCTCAGCTACTGAGTTTGCATCTTCTGCTCCGGAATTATTATCTAATCCACCTGCAGGTAGAATAAAACCACATTCTTTTTCTAATACTGTAACTAAAGCTAATTGTTCATTAAATGTCAATTCACTTAATTGATTTGCTAGATCGGCTATTTTTTTTTCTTGTATTATTTGTTGATCGTTATTATTCATGTTTTAAATAGAGGATATATCAAAAAAATTGATATTAAGTAAAGTTACAAAAACTTATAATATATTATACTATATATTTTTTTGTCCTTATAGATAACTTGTTTATTTTTTACCACCACTCTATAAGTGCGCATAAACCATTAACAAATAATTTAAGAGACGACATTATTGAAAAAACAACTATTAACGAGATCAGAACTACTTGTTCCACACTATGTATAGTCAAAGTTGGCTTGTTTTTATTTGAATTATCGCCGATAGGTAAATTGTTTTTTTGTGAATCTAATGTTTTATATTTAACTTTATAAGAACATCTTTCTATATGTCTAAATTTAAAATCAGATAACAATCGTTTGGAAAGAAATAATAATTTGCACATTAATTCAAAACTTGTTCATTATTTCTATTTTCTTTAAGCATTTTTATAATTATGCTCATAGGAGAAGCTAAGGTAGATAATAATTTATACAATATAATATTTTTATCATTAAAATTAAATTTTCTACATAATTTTTTTGTGATTTCAACATTAAAGATACTACTATCTAGAAAATTAATCTCAGGAATGATAGAAAAAATTTTATTAATATAAAATGCTAAATTATCACTACTCAACATGAAAACTAATTTTATATCTTTATGCAATTTAATCTGTTTATTAAAAAGAGATCTAACATAACTTTTTTTAACTAAATTGAATATACATTTTTTTGTATCTTCTTCTGTAACAAATAAATTTTTTCTAATATTAGTCATTATTTGACAAGTAATATTCTTTTTACTTTCTAGTGCGAAAAAAATTGTTCCTCCGTTTAAAGGTTTATTATTTAAAATTTTAGATAAAGCGGTATATTTTGTATTCATTATTTAGCTTGTTTTTTCTTTTTAATTCTATTGTCTGAAACTATAATATCTTGAACTTTTCCTTGTTGGGTTTTAATTACTACTTTAGAAATTTTAGTCATTTCTTGTAATACGTTTTCATTCTCTGATAACAAAGTAGTTACATTATTTAAAAATTCAGTTAAATTTTCACTTGCATGATTTAAGTTTGTTGTATTACCGAAACAAAAATACATTACAGAGTTAACATTGTTAGGAACTAATTTCAAAATTTGTTGTTTTCCACTAGTTAATTGTTGATAACTGTTTAATAAATCTTTAGTAGATGAATTTCTATGCAGCATTCCAAATTCTTCTTTAGGCATTACCCCTTGTGTAGATAATTTTTTGGCGTAAGGTGTAATTAAAGGCAAACACAATACATCTGCAAGTAAAAAATCAAAAGTTATTTTCTTACTTTTAATTAACGATACAATCGCATGTTTTTCTGCATCAGGGCCAATTTCTTGAGCTAATAATACATCGTTCGATAATACTTTTACTACTTTTTGTTTTTCACCTAAAAATACAGGGTGTAAAAATTTATATTTCATACCTATAAATTTCTTTCTGTTTTTAATGTGTTTTTTTCCACAACGCAAGACGACTTGACATTCTAACGATTGATTCAATTTTTGTTCTGAATTAATTACATTTGTAACCGCTTCTATTATATTAGGAAAAGTATAATTCATTATTTATTTCTTACTTTTATATTAGCACTTTTAGCTGTAGCAGTAATAGTTTTAATCATAGATTTTAATAAGTTAGTATTAGAACCAACTAATTTTATTGCAGCTATTTCTTCTATTTGTTCGATAGTTATTTTTGTTTGACCATCCATAAAAGAGCGTAATAAACACATAGTATCAGGAGATGAAACAGAAAATCTAATTACGTTTGTAACAATCATTTTTAAAGTTAATATTTGTTCAGAAAATTTTTTACAATTTTCACTATTATTAATATCCTTAGCTAATTTTCCTAAGTCTGTTTTAATCACACCTGATAACGCTGCTCCTAAAGTAGAAATTTTCATATCTCCAGCTTGGAATTTTATTTTTTTCGTAATTGTGGTGTTAGTTTTATTTTTTTTATTCATAATTTAATTTTGTGCAATAAGTTCGTTTTTATGAATTAATACTGTTTTAGTAGCAGAAAACATTTTAATTAATACTTTAAACCAAGTTTTAGTACCATTACATTTAATAATTTTTCCGTTTACATTTCCAAAAGGACCTTTAATAACATGAACAGTCATTCCTAATTGTAATTTTTGATTGTTAGAAATATTATATTCATCATTATTAACATTATTATTATTCTGAGTTTTTTCTGCAAGAGTGTTATTTAACGCTACTGCAGATAACAACGAAATATAATTATTAGGTAATATTTTAATAATAGAATTAATTAATCGTAAACTTTGTTCTTTCTCTAGTTCACTTTCTATTAATACTACTTCTTTGTCGCCAATTTTTTTTGTTCCTGAATGAATAGTTCCGAAAGCAGTTTTTAAAACATTTTCTGTTGCAATTGCTTCCGATATAGCTTTTTCTAATTCAAAAGTATAGTCGGGGTTTTTAGTAATTATCTTTAATAAATAACCTCTAATTCCTTGTTTTTTGTCAGTATTGATGTTATTGTTTTTTGCAGTATTATTCATCTAATTATTAAAATTAATTTTTTTTGGCGAGCTTGCTGGGAGTCTAACCCAGATCACTCGCTTTGGAGACGAGTATTCTGCTTTGAACTACAAACTCTTTGGTTGGGTCTCCAGGATTTGAACCTGGGAATACACGAGTCAGAGTCGTGCGCCTTAGACCAAACTTGGCTAAAACCCATTGTTTTTTATTGGCGACTTATGCCAGAATTTCACTGACAACCTTCCGGTTAAGAGCCGGATGCTCTAATGTTGAGCTAATAAGCCTATATGGGGTGGAACTCGGGTAACGCTCCCGATTCTCCGGGGTCACATTCCGGCACTTTACTTTTAAGCAAGTTTCACCAATTGGAGCCCCTAGGTGGATTTGCACCACCCTCTTTGGAGTAGAATTCCAATACTCTTCTAAATAAGCTATAGGAGCTGAGCTACAGACTACTCTTCTAATATAGAATTAGTGCAAGAATGTCTAGTTTTTATTTTATCATGTTTCTTCAAATTTTCGCAAGTTACAACGCTTAATTTGATCAATCCGCCTATTGCTAAAGCCTCGTTTACAATTATAGTAGATCGAGTAAATTTTTTTCTCATTTTGATAAAATGTTTAATTTGACTTTTAGTTAATAACAAATTTATAACTGCAGAGGATTGAAAATTAAAATCAATATTTCTGACTTCACAAACTATATTGGAAATAGATACATAAGATGTAGAAATATCAAATACTTTAGTATGAAATGCTGCTGCTTGTTTTCCCGTTAAGGATAATCCAGCAATAACCGATTTGCCGATTATTTTATAATTTTTCATTAATTTTTTATTATTTTTAAGTAATTTAATATCCATAAATTAATTATTTTTTATTTTTTTGGGAAATCTATAGCTGAAAAAGAAAAAGAAATAAAATCTTTAATTTGTGCAGTTTGAAAAAACACTTTTAACATTCTTTCAATTCCTAATCCAAATCCTGAGCATGGTTGTAAACCTAATTCCAATTCGTCTAAAAACGCAATATCAATGTTTTCTGTCGGCTGTCGTTGAAAAGCATCTCTCTGTATTTTAGGATCAGTTTGTTCGGTATATAGCGTTCCCAATTCAATATCATTAAACATAAAATCAGCAGATTCAGAACAATAATCATCATCTTCGCAAATACCTGCTAAAGGCGTAATTTCTTTAGGGAAATTTTTAATAAAATAAAATCCTGTTTTAGTATGAGCTATTTTCTTTGAAAAGATATAATCGATGCATTCACCTACAGATGTTGCATGCTCTGACAAATCTTCTTTGAATAATTCAGACATTTCGTTTATAGTTGTAACTTTCTTTACATCTGGAATATTTAAGTATATACTTACTTCTGTGCATAAATCATATTCATTAAAAGACGGTATTTCTAATTGAAATTTTTGACATAAAAATATGATTAACTCTTTAATTATATTGATTGTAAAATCGCATCTTCTGTTAGATGTATATGCTTCTAACATAGTGAATTCATAATTATAATTAGATGAAGCATCTTCATTTCTGAAACATGTACCAATCTCAAATAAATTGTCTATTCCTCTAACCATTAAACGTTTTAAATAACATTCCATAGCAATACGCAAATACATATTTTTTTCTAAATAGTTATTATAAGTTAAAAATCCATGGGCATTAGCCCCTGATTGAAACGGTTGTAATACCGGAGTTATAGTTTCGAAATAATTTCTTTCTAATAAAAATTCTCTAATAGCATTGATAAACTTACTTTTTAATTTAATTTTTTCAGCATATGAATTATCAGTTAAATAATATAAATCTGACTTATTTTGATAATAGCTTTTTTGAATTTCTACTCCGCAAGGTATATAAAAATCTAAATTAGAAACAAATAGAGTTTTCAAACCAGACGAACTGTTTTCTATCATTCCAGTTACATAAATTAAATCTCCTAATTTACATTTTTCCACTAAATTAAAATTTCTAAAAGCTATCTGTATATTACTATCTAGATCTAAAAATACTACGCCAGGATGATTTCTTTTTCTAACTACTCTGCCGTAAATTTGATATTCGTTTTCTAAAATTAAGTCTTCTAATTTTAAAATATTTGCTCTTTTAAATAAATATAAATTTGTATTTGTCATAATTGTATTTATCAAAAAAAATTGGTTGCCGGACCTGGTTCCGCCCCAGGGACCTTCGGGGTATGAACCCGACGAGCTAACTATCTGCTCCACCCGGCACGTGTTATTTGCGTAATAACTTACTAGGTATATAAATATTATACTAGATTTATTATTCTTCTAGAAACTCTAATTGTTCATAATCTACTTTATTTATTTTACTTTCGATTATATCTTCTAAAGTTTTTATCTTCATGGAATATACTTCCAAATGTTGTAAATCTTTATAAAACGTAGAATATAAGGTATTTATTAAAATTAATGAGTCTGTTAACACCGATAGTTCTTTATTTTCAAATAAACTTTCATCTGTTAAACTTATAGTTCCTATTAAAGCTAATTCATGATCACAAATAATATATTCAGCATTTTGTTGAAAAACACTATCTTGTGAAATTAAAAAAATTTCAGCACCTAAACTGCATAATAAATATAAATTTTTAAACGATACGGTATTTTTTTTATCCGCTAAAATTATAATCGTTACTCCTCTTTTTAAAGCACTGGATAACGCTTTTAATATAACAATAGATGAAATACCTTTGGTAGTAATAATTAATTTTTGTGTTGAATTATTAATCAAAGTTAAAATTTCTTCAAAAGCATTACCTTGAGATAAAAACTTTTTAGATGAAAAATTATTTTTGGCTAAATTAACAGTCCAGTCTTTTGTTTCTGCATCTAACATACCATTCGACCATATCAAAGGGAAACTATCTTCTATTTGAGATAAAAGATAAGGTGCATTGTTTAAATCTGCACTAAATGATTTATATATAGATTCAATTAGGTGTTTGTTTCTAGGGCTATATAATAAAATTTGAAAATCTCTTTTTGAATAAAAAGATGTTTCCTCTTTTGTATACATGTTGTTATTAGAAAGTAAATCACCGGTTAAAATAAAGCATTTTGTAATCCCTTCTGTAAATTGAAAATCATTATCGTTATTCTTGTGATCTATTAAAATAAATCTTTGTTTGGAAAATAAAAATTTAGGAGACGACCAAAAATAATTAATATTTGATAATAAATCACTATTTCTAATATTTTGATTAATATAATCTATAAATTTTTTAATTAATAATGATTCGCATTTATCATACTGGAATTCAAAATTTACCATTATCCTAATATTAACATTTCGTTCTAATGCTCTTATTAAACAATCGCCTATTTGTTTAGATCCAATATGAAATACAGAAATATCAATATTTTTTTTTGCATTATTGATACCTTCTAATAAAGGCAATGCTTTTGACTCGGGAAGCACAAAAAACCCATCTATTTTTAACGGTTTACGTATATTATTCATAAATTATTATAACGGAAAAATAGAGCTCAAAACTAAATACGGCAATAATACGCAATTTTTTCGTCTATCGCTAAGAAAAAACAAATTTTGAAAATCTAATAGTTCAGAAGGTAAGTTTTTTTCTAATAATAACTGTATAAAAATTTTTTCTAAGGTTAATTTTATGACTAAATCCAAGTTTTCTTTCAGTAAAAAATAACTAGCCATAGAAAAACTACAACTGTTTGAAGCTAAAAAAAATTGATATTCTCGAAGATTAATAATATTAATTTTCATTTTTTCTCCGCATTTGAAATTATATTCTTCTTTGCTATCCTCGATAATAGAAGTTAAAAAATTATCTTTTTCCCTTCTAGCTAGTGTGGAAAATTTTAAAATTTCATATTTATTAATCATATTGTTTATAAAAATTATATATTTTTTTTATTTCTGAAAGCAAAGATGTAACTTCTGTAATTTTGTTTTTATAACCGAACGAAATACGAAAAAAATCACTTTCCAAATGATCTGCTAAAGCTGAGCAACATAAATTACCAGTTCTAATAATAAAATTTTTTTTAGCTAACTCTTCGCTGAGATCATGCCCGGGTAAAAAATTAGGCAACATATAAGTGCAGCAAAAATAATTATCTACTGAAATTTTCTTAAACATTGTTTGCATTTCGAGATCAAATTGAACAATTTTAGCTTTAAGCTTTGTATCAATAATATTTTTATTTTGCAAACAATAACTTAAACTTCTAATAGCTAAATTGTTTTTTGTACCTACCCAAAAATGTGCGTTTTCATCATGAATAATAACTTTGTCTTGAGTTGCTAATAAAACATTTCCGCCGCCTATAAAACTAGTATCATGTAGCAAATTATATAATTTATCGGTAATAATACCTACACCCAGACCGTGAAACGCTCCATATTTGTGAGAAGAAAAATAAAAAAAATCACAATCTAATTTCTGAATATCTACATCGTAATTAACGCTTTGAGAACCATCTACAATTAGTAAACTTGTTGAATAACGTTTTCTTAATTCAATAATTTGATTTTCATGATGTTCGCCAGTAATATTAGATACTAGTGTAGTTAAATATAGGTCAGATTGTGTAAAATCCTCTATTTTTTGTTTCAAACTTACATTCGAATTGTTTTTTAACCAAGAAGCATAATTAGAATGATGCTCATAGTTTGTAGTTTGAATAGTAAAGTTATTTTTATTTAAAAATAGTTGTAATTTATTAGATAAATCACTTGCATTAAAACCAAATACTATTTTCTGATTAGGTTTTAAATTAAATCTTTTAACAAGCTGTATTTTTAATTCTTGTTCTATATCTAAAAAAAAGTTCGAACGAGAAGTGGTAGGAATGTTTTCAAAATCTTGAGCTAATTTTATCACTTCTTTTGAACGTACAGGACATCCAAACCAATCGAAATATTTATATTTCATTGAATGCAACCATCGAAAAAGTTACTGCTAGTTTCGCCTACAAAACTAATAATAATTAATTTTTTAGCTTGATATGTATCTAATCCTTGTAATTGTAAATGAAATAATAAATTCTTTTGAAATGTACCAATCCAATTTTCATGTACTCCGAAACTTTGATCAGATCCTAGCGATAAATTAGGCATAATATTGATGTAATTTCGAGAATTGTCTAGCATAAAACTTTTGCAAAACTGTTGTACGCAATACTCTTTTTTACTATTATCGTTATTTAATACGACATTCAATTTGGAATTATCCTGTATGAAGGAAGTTAACTCTAAAACCGAAGAATCATATTTAAATAAATTATCTTTAATAGTTGTAGAAGAATTATTATTTAACCATAAGGCGTATTTTCTATTAGAAATAGCACTATAATCGTTGATTTCTAAATTCAAATTACGTCTGTTAGAAATAGAAAAATTTGTATCAGTAATCGAGTTAGAAAAAATTATAAATTCTAAATTAGTTTTCGAATTAACCTTGTTAAATACATTAATTTCTAAAATAGAATTGGAATAAATCGTAAATTTAAAATTGATATCTAGACTATCGTCGTTCGAAAAATCTTCTTCTTGTTCTTCTAATTCAAAAATAGGCAGAATGAATATGTTAATTCTACTATTCTGAATAAAATTCTTAATAGTTAACTCTGATTGAGCGCCGCTTAAAATAAATATATTTTCAATTTCTGAATTTTCGAAATGAGGTAATAAAATTTTCTTATCCGAACCAAATTTTGAACCAAATCTTATTTTTTCTTTCGAAAAAACGATGGCTTTAGGGAAAGGGACAAAAATTTTATTAGCAAAAAAGCAACTTAAAGACTCATATAGCATTATTTAATTGTTCCTTCAACAAGAACAAATTCTTGAGCTTCTAATTCATTAAAATCTTCTTTTTGATGCGTTATTAAAACAAACGTTTTTTCGAGTTTAAAATGTATTAAAAATTTTATTAATTGTTCTTTATGTATCGAACTTAAACCGCTATCTATTTCGTCTAAAAATACATATTCGGGATTTAAAATAAAAACTGGTATTAATTCCATAATTCTATTTTCTCCGCCAGAACATGTACCTATAATATTATTCAATTTTTCTCGAGCTATCGGAAAAAAATTATAAATCTCTTCCCAATTAACTGTTATATTATTAATTTCAGCCATATGTTTCCACAATACTTCGTAAGTTAAGTTATCTACAACCATATTTTGTTGTTGAACTAAATAATACCCTAATTTCACCAATTCAAAAGTTTGCAATTTGGGATAATTATCTATATTAATTTCTCCTTCTAATACATAATCTTCTTTTTTAAATAAAGAACTAAAAAATGAACTTTTACCAGCTCCATTCTCTCCTACAATAATATTAATACCAGTATGGAATTCTAAATTATCTATTTTAAGTATTTCTTCGTCACAATTTTTCACAATTGCATTTTTAATTATTATTTCTTTATTATTCATTATCCGTTCCCTTCTATTTTCATCTCTAATAAACCAAACACTTCTGAATAAAATTCATCAGGTAATTTGGATATAATATCAAACGAAAACACCGAAAGTAATAATTTGTCAGATTGTAACGAATCAAAACCTTTTGTTTTTAACCAAAATAAAATTTCTGCATCTATTTTATAAGTTTTAGCTTCATGTTTATTTTTAAAGTCAGAACTATTAATTTCAAAATGAGGAAGGCTAAAAGATTGAGAAGTAGAACTTTTAATTAACGAATCACATATGGAAGTAGATGAGCTATTAGTTGCATTAGGAGATACTTTAATTTTAAATCTAAAAGTATTTTTTGATTCACCATCAACAATACTTTTAGAAACAATATAACTTTTAGTATTTTTACCTAAATGTATAGCTTTAGTTCCAGTATCAGTAAGCATTTTATTTTGTGTGTATGCTAATGAAAAAAATGTCGTTTTGGAATTATCTCCTAATAATACTGTACTTGGATATTTCCATGTAAAACTGGAACCTAATTCGACTTGTGTCCAATTCAATTCTGCTCCTTCGTGACAAATACCTCTTTTAGTTACAAAATTATATATGCCTCCTTCTCCTTTCTCGTTTCCAGCATACCAATTTTGTAATGTATGATAATTAACTACTGCATTTTTTTTAATTATGATCTCTACTACCGCTGAATGCAATTGATTGTTTTTTGAAACAGGAGCACTGCACCCTTCTAAGTAATTCAAGAAAGAACCTTCTTCTGCAATTATCAAAGTACGTTCAAATTGCGAAGCGAATAATGAATCTAATCTAAAATAAGATGATATATCAACAGGACAATGCACTTCTTTAGGAACATATACGAACGTACCATCGGAAAAAAAAGCACTGTTTAATGAAGCAAAATAATTATCATTAATTGGTACTACTGTATTTAAATATTGCATTACTAAATCTGAAAATTTTTCTAACGCTTCTCCTAAAGAACAAAAAATAATACCGTATTCATTATATAATTCCATATCCATTGTAGATAACGAAACACTGTCTAAAACAAAATCCAATGCTATATTTTTGATTCTTTTTTGTTCTTTAATGTCTATATTTAATCTTTGAAGTACTTTTTCTACTCGCTCTTTCGATTCAATACTACCATCAGGTTGTGAAAATGGATAAATATTTTTATAATCTATTGTATAATCAAAACTCCAATGAGGCTCTTTTGTTGTTTCCCAAACATCAAAAGCTTTCTTACGGAATTCTAATACTCCTTCTTTTTCTTTACGGAATGCTGAGATACCTTTTAACGTATTAAGAGTTAACCCTTTTAACTTTTTAGAAGGAATGTCGTTTGTTTTTCCGTGTTCTGTAGTATATATTGTCATAACAATTCTATTTCTAATATATATGTATAAGATTCCAAATTCTTTAATATAAATCGCGTTTTATTTTCGTTGAGTATTTGATATGAGATTTTTTTCAATAGAAAATTTTTAGAATTAAATAACTTTAATACAGCGCGTTCATCGTTTAAAGTTTTTCTAGTAATTTTTTCTTTATGGAATAATCTATTATTCATTTTATCGAAACGAACAAAAGAAGAATTGTCTTGAAAAGTATTTTCTGATTCTATTTGAATTAACAATGGTCCTACATAAAATCTACCATGTTCATGAATATAATTACCGCGTTTTTCCACATTGATTTTGCTATTAAAGCAAAACTTTTTAGTACTTAATACAAACTGATCATTCATTAGTACTAATTTTTCATTATTGCAGAATGAACAAAAGAATAAACCAAACCCGCATTTCGGACATGATTTTATTCTTTTATAAAAAATTTCTTTTCTGAAACCTAATAAAGATTCTTTTAGAGATAATCTTATTGTCACTTCTAATATTTCTGGTTCTGGTTCTTCTTGCATAGATTGAGAGAAAAACTGTTGAAAAATATGCTGTATAAATGCATTATCGTTTGGTTGTTGAGCATGTTGAAATCTATGATTTTCTTGTTCAGTTTCCGTGCTACCAGTTCTATCATAAAGTTGTCTACTTTCATCATCAAACAATACTTTATAAGCTTTTTGTATGTTTTCAAACTGCTTTTGATCAGGAGAAGTAGTAGAACGGTTTTCTTTGATCTTTTTTAAATAAGCTTTTCTAATTTCTTCTTTAGAAGCTTTTCTATCTACATTTAATGTGTTGTATAAATCTTTATTCATTTTTAAAATCTTTAATTAAATTTAATATAATCTCTCTTTGTGTTGCTTTTTCGTGTTCTTCGTTTGGAGTTTGATATGCCGCTATTTCTAAATTACTTAAAAGATTTGTTCGAGTTGTAGAAAATGCCGAAGTAGAATTTTTATTTTTAGTCAATGCTGAACTAAATTGTGCTCCTAAGATAGCTATTAAGCTATGTTTTGGTATCTGTCCTCCCTTGATAGTATAAGTAATCATCTGTTTATTAAATATCGTAACTATCTGTTTATTAAATATAAAATTATCGAATATTTCTAAACAAGATAATTCCGAATTTGCCGTATTCTCTACATTTATTATAGCATTAAACAACTGTTTAGAATACTTCCCTCTAGTCATATTCACTACATTATTACACCATGCAGTGTTATTTCCGCGCCCTTGTAATAAATCATATAGTATGTTGCATAAAGCTAAACTGTCTGCTTCAGAACATGTATTATTTAAAGCAAATAAAGCTTTATCTACAATATCTATAATCTCTTTAGAAAATTTAGAACGCATATTAAACAATGCGTTAGTAGGTTGAGGATGCAAAAAATACGATATAAACTTTAGCAATGAATCTATTTTTTCTAATTCTAACACTATAATATCATCGTCTGTATTCGCGGTTTGTAAAATTTCTTGTTTAGAAGCGTGCATATTACAATAACCTGGAGCAAGACTAGATAAAGTAACATTGAATTTTGAATCCAAATTGTCTATAACAGCATGTAGAGCTAGAGCATTGCTTTTGCTTCCATTTACAGTTAGTTTAATTATTTTTTCTTCTTTATCAATTGGTAGTGACAAATCAGAAAACATTTGAATTATCTTTGAAATCGCTTGATTATATTTTTCACCCTTATCTCCGGGTTGAGAAATTTGTAATTTCATTTGTCTATCGTTAAATTGGACTAATAAAGAACTATCGAATTTATAAGAACCTAATTGCTCGCAAGAATTTTTATATAGCAGCAAAAACAGTAAATAACAAAATTCTGTAATCGAAAATTTTTGTTTAGGTTTTACAATGATTATTTGGGAATCATTATTTTCGTTTTGAACTAAAAACAATGCATTATAAGTTTTATCAAAACTAGCTAAACAGTTTATAAATGATATTTTAAAAGCTAAGTTATCAAAACTAGATAAACATTGTTCATAAATGATATTAAAAGCTAAGTTTAAGTTCTCTATAGCGATGTAGGCTGTTGGCTGTTCAGGATTATTATTTAAATCATATATCGAGTTTAATATAATCGATATTACACCTATAAAAGTTATACCTAAAGTTACTCCCAGCGCTGAAATAATAGCCGCGCTAGTTATTTCGAAAATTAACATCTGTGTAACAAATAGCTTATTAGTCATTTTGCTCACACTCGATAAGTTTCTAAATATTTTGTATAAACTAAAACACGGTGTGATTAATAATAACGCGAAAAAAGTATATACGCTTAATTCATCTTGACATATATTGTTAATATGCGAAACAACTGATTGAATTTCATCATTAAATAAATCTATACTTAGCGATTTATTGCAATTAGAGATTTTATTATATTGACTTTTACGTGCTGCAATAATATTATTTATAAATTCTGTTTTAATGTTTCTATCATTCGAAATTCGATCTAACAAGACTAGAGTGCTATTGTGAGTTTCTTTTTTAGGATTTGAGATTGCTATAAATATTTTTTCTTCTTGAACTGTATCTTTTGTAATAAAATATTTCGCTTTTGTTCGTTCGTTGTTAGACAATACAGAAGGCACAAACTGTCTATCTTCAGTAAAATTAAAATTGTGTACCTTAAACTTTGGTAATGTTAAATAATTTTTAAAACAATCTAAATGCCCTATAACTATACCTATATTTTTTTTCGGGTCATCTCTATGGTTTAATAAAATATTTTCTTTTGCTGCAAAAACCATTTGATAATTTCCTGTCGTAAATTTATTCAAAAATAAACATTCAACTTGCTCAGTTATAAACGACTTAAACTTAAATTTATAATTAAACATATTGTTTGTTGATAACTTTAACACATGATCTTGAAGTTGTGTGTCTCGAAATTCAATTTCTCCATTTGTTATCAAAGTATTAAATATTTGAGTATTATCTGCATTTATATTATATAATTGCGTATTTTCGTTATTAATATCGCCGATAAATAAATCTAATAAATCGTAAATTTGATACATAACAATGCCAGAAAGTTCGTTTTCATATATCTGATTGTCAAGCGGCAACAGGAGTTTATCCAATAGTTTGTTTTGATCTGCAGAAGAGCTACTACATGCTTTTTTAAAACTCCCGCCCTTGCTTATAAATTTGGTTTCATCTATCTGAAATCCAATTTTGTTGAATCTTTGTTCAAAATCTACCAATATGTCTATTTTATTTTCCAATTCTTTCTGATTATTAATTATATCTTTTGTTTCAACTTCATCAATATCTTTTGTTTCAGTTT
>Ga0114997_10000030_pt1 | contig 92534 bp, 60 predicted proteins | sample ArcticOcean_MG_C_2_FD_87045 | JGI IMG/M metagenome (GOLD analysis project Ga0114997, IMG submission 87045) | Marine microbial communities from western Arctic Ocean - ArcticOcean_MG_CB4_136 | ecosystem: Environmental > Aquatic > Marine > Oceanic | place: Arctic Ocean: Canada Basin | collected... | reverse complement strand
TACAAAATTCCCTGACCATCCTTGGCTAATTTCTAAAGAGTATAGTATGGATAACGTTGGTAATGGAATTATTAATAATAATGCCAACCAATTTTGTTGATGAACTTCTTCATTAGTACCCATCATTCATTCCAGTTTTTGACTAGTAAATAATTCATTTCGTACTTCAAATAAAATACTTAAACACTTTGCGAGTTGTATGCAGAGCGTAAATGACCTACAAGCACAAAAAAAGTTAGGTAAATTTATGACCTACGGTTCAATACTATCAATTTTCATTTTTCCACCTTATTTGATTGGTCTTTCACTTTTTATTCTAATCATCGGTGTCATAGTTGGGTCTGATGCAAAGAAAAAATTAGAACAATTAGGAAATATAGCCCAATCAGATAACCTTAGTGGGTATGCAGTGACTCCAGTTAAAGAATATCAAGCCCCAAATAAAGCATTTAATGGAGTTTGGGATACCGAATGGGGAGAAATTTCCTTAGTCCAAAATGGTATTGATGTTACAGGTAGTTTCATTGGTGCTAATTTAAATGGTCAAGTGACAGGTACAAAGTTCTTTTTTGAATGGAAACAAGAAGGAGAAAATATTAGTGGAAGAGGTGTTTTAGCCATTGAAAATGGTTTATTATTAGGTTCCTGGGGGCATGACTTTTCTATTGATGATGGAGGGCCTATTCAAGGAACACCGCGTAATAATAGTGAATTAATTGTAAATCCTCCTAAAGAAGAAATCAAAAAGCTTGAAGTTTGGATGAAGGATGCAGTTATCGATGACGGACGACTTCGTGGAATGGTTATTGATCATCCCGCACTAGGTACTGCTGATAATGTTATTACCTCAAGTATAATTAGTAAGGATAAGGATGGCGAGATTCATAGAATAGAGACTCAAAATACTATTTATTTAATCCATGAAGATAGTTGGGTAGAAAAGACAACTTCAACTTCAGAAGAGCAAGCAGTAGTAGAAGAACCAATTACTTCAATTGAACAGATGAAGAAAGATATTGAAGAAAAGAAAGAGGAACTTTCCGAACAGATAAAGGGAAAAATAGATGATTTAGAAGAGAAAGTACCTGAAGAGATTAAAGTAACAGACTCCTTCCAAGAAATGAAAAGTTCAGTAGAAGAGACAATAGAACAGATGGATGAAAAAGCAGATGAAGCAATTGAAGAAGTAGCAATTCAATCTTCAGAACAAATGGAAGAAATACAAGAAAAAGTAATAGTTTCTTTAGAAGAGAGTATGTTAAAAATTAATAATGTATTAGAACGATTAGATAAAGCAGTAATGAGTTCTGATCGTGAAAGTATAATTTCTGAGTTAACCGATTCCCAAATGAATCTTAACATGACTGTGGAAAGAATTGATAGTACAATTGGTTATGGAGTTGATGAAGTATTGAGAGGTGGAAAAACAATCGTAGGTAGTGTAGATGGAATTCCTCATCCTGTCTCCATTAAGGTACCAAAGTCAATGAATGAAATGGCAATGGGTTTGAGAAAAGGTCAAAAAATTGAACATAATGTAACCTTATCTAGTTTTAATTCAATTAGAAAGATGCTTGAATTCGTATTACTTTAGAACTTTATTTATTAATTTCTCTAGCAATTACAATGCGTTGAACTTCTTGAGTTCCTTCATAAATTTGAGTTATTTTGGCATCTCTGAAGAACCTTTCAACAGGGAATTCTGTGACATATCCATATCCTCCATGTATCTGAACTGCCCTTTCTGCAACCCACATTGCTGTATCTCCTGCAAATAATTTAGCCATCGATGCTTCTTTTGTATGCCTCTTCCCTTCAGATTCGTAGTGTTTTTCTTTAGCCCAAGCTGCACGGTAAACCATCATCCTTGAAGCGTCAATTCTAGTAGCCATCTCTGCTAGGTAATTACCAATTGTTTGATGATACAATATTGGTTTTCCGAATGTTTCTCTTTCATTTGCAAATTTAAGCGCTGCCTCATATGCTCCTTGCGAAATTCCTAATGCTTGTGCAGCAATTCCGATTCTTGAATTATCTAATGCATTCATAGCAATTGGGAATCCTTCTCCACTATTTTTGATTACATTTTCTATAGGGACTTTGCAATTGTTTAACACAAGAGTTACCGTATCTGAGGATCGAATACCTAATTTATCCTCTTTTTTACCTACTGAAAAGCCTTCAAATGTACTCTCAACTATGAATGCTGTAGTGCCTCCATGTTTCTTTTTATCAAATTCTGGATGATTAATATCTTTAGCAAAAAGAACAATTATGTCCGCTTGTTCTCCATTAGTAACCCACATTTTTTCACCATTCAAGATATAGTGTGTGCCCTCTTCATTTAATTTTGCATTACACGAAAGTGATGCAGCATCTGTACCTGCTCCTGCTTCTGAAAGTGAATATGCACCAATCTTATTGGAAGCTAATTGAGGAAGGTATTTTTCTTTTTGTTGTTGATTTCCATGTAATGCAATAGTCATACTGCATAGTCCCACATGTACGCAGTACATTACTGCAAATGAGGGGTCTACTCTTGCTAATTCTTCAATGATGATTGCTTCTGAAATATGGTCTACAGGATTCCCTCCAAACTCTTCAGGGATTGTAATAGAATGCAATCCGGAATCGATGAATGCTTTCCATTCTTTTTTTGGGGGAGATTGTGCAGAATCTCTTGAACTTACAGTGGGTAAAAGAACCTCTTCAGCGAAATCTCTGACCATCTCTCTAATCATTGCTTGTTCGTCAGTTTCTTCATAATTCATAATCCCACTATTTTATCCCAAAAGGTTCACGGTATTATCAGTTACTTGAATATACTATTTATGTTTGTCCGCTTAATTGATATATTACCCATTATCACGGCGAATTGAGTACTATGGATAACGATGAAATTCAAGAATTCAGTGTCGCACATAAAAGAAGATATTCAAAGAACCATCTTTGGTATCAAGAAAAAGACGACAGAACCACAATTGGAGTGACTGATTTCCTTTCTAAAGAAAAAGGAGAAGTACTTCGAGTAATACTTCCTCATGCAGATACAGAAGTAAATGTTGATGAAGAATTATTCTCGATAGACTTTGAATCAGGTACTGTAATTTTTCGTTCCTTATTTAGTGGTGAGATTATAGAAGTAAATGGAGAAGTTGAGATAAATCCAGAACTTGTAGATGATAGTCCCTACGAACATGGATGGTGCATGATTTTTGAAGCACATACCATGTCTGCAGAAGATTTAATGGATCCTGATGAATATATCGAATATCTTCAAGAAGTGTTGATTTAAAACGACTCAACTTTTTGTAGTAGTTCGGGTTTATTGTCAAAATATTCGTGAATTGGAATTAGTAGTTTCGAAATCGCATCAGCAACAGCGAACTTTGCATCTAATGGGTGTATCGAATCATTACACACTGCATCTATGAATCCCTCAAGTGTGGAATAACTCGATGGCTCTCCAAACTCTGGTTTTGGCGTAACAGTGATTTCCCCAAATTCAGGTAAAATAATATGTTCTATTAATTCATAAATTGGCGAGTTTCGGTTAGACGTGTCAAGGTATGCTTTTCTCATCTTTTTTCTTAATTTTTCAGGGGAATCATGTAATAGTATTGCTCCACTAGGATTTGATTTTGACATTTTATGATCAAATGACTCCATTCTTTCTCCAGATGCTTTCAAACTAGAAATAATTGGAGTATGGAAGCATGTTGCTTTTTTCCATTTATATTTGTCTCCCACTTCCCTCATATACATATGCGCTTTTCTTTGATCCATTCCACCTAATGCAATGTCGATGTGTAACTGAAAAATATCCGCTGCTTGCATAGCAGGATAGAAGAATTTTGAGAGGTCACCATCAGACGAATCCTCTCCTCTACCCATAATACTGAATGTTCTACGTACTCTTGCTAAACTCATGTTTTTTGAACATTTCAATACTGTTGCCCAATAATCTCCTGAATTCATTAGGTCAGTTGCATAGATAAATCTAACTTCTCCTGATCCATTTCCTTCTTTAGGATTGTTTAGAAGGATTTTGAATACTTTCTCCATGTAAGCACCAGTCGATTGAATTTTATCCATATCTCCGCCAAACTTGTCATTAACCCACGCATGCCAATCAGCAAGGAATATCAGAACATTCCCTCCTGATTCTAAAATCCTGCGTAGGCATAGTGCTTGTACCAACCAACCTACATGCGCTTTTCCTGAAGGTTCATAACCTACATAACAACGAATTACATCATCATCTAAAGTACTTGGCATTCCTAAAATTCTATTGATTAAATGATTAATTCCCACTACTTCTTGAGTGGAATATAGCATATTTACTAGATTTCGTTTTTGTTCATCATTAAGTGAATTTATTTTGGGATTTTTTTCTTCATAAATAGAAATAACTCTAGAGATATCATCTTCTTGCAAAATTTCTATTCCCATTAGTATTCAACTCTCAAGCATTTTGTTGATTTTTGCGCTTAAACTTAGAGCCCTAGTTGCATTTCCTTCCTTGAGTTTTTGTTCAACTTCTGCAATCATTTCCTCAGCCTTAGCTCTTTTCTCATCAGTAACCTTACTTGATAGTGCCATAAGTTTCCTGGCCATATTAATCCCTGAGTTTGCCTTTGCAACTTTTTTGCCATTTTCCTTAGCCTTATCTCCACGCTGTTTTGCGTTATATCCCGTAGATTCATCTAGGAATGTAGACCATCTTTTTCTTGATTCCATTGCTTCATCTCTTCCTCCTTCTTTTTCAAGGAAGTTTTGAAGATCTTCACCTTTTAATTGTTGAACATCAACAACTAATTTTCCCTCATCATCATAATGAGCATTAATGTCTACCAGAAGTCCCCATGAGGCATTAAATCCACCATTCTCAGTATTGTCTACATTATCAAAATGTTTGTCACCAAGTGAGTTTAATCCACCTTCAGAATCTATTATTTTTATCAATCCGCGTTTAACTTCAAAGCGTTCCATGTACCCTCGAGTCGTGGCACCCCCATAAGCATCACGATTGGAATCACATTTTCTTTATTAAGCGGTGGCGATAAACAGGGGAAACATTTCGGCAGGTATAATGCGGACCGTAAAAACTCGCTTATTTTTTGTGACTATTTTGTCAATATGTATGATTTTGTTATCTTCAACACCGATTTCTGCACAAGAATCCGCTTTAGAAAGCCAGATAGCAATTTCTGCAGAGGGTAGGTTATCAACTCAAGCACTAAAATTAACGAATTCAGATATTTCTAATTCAGGCGATGAATTAGTAATGATTGGAGAGTCAGGAGATATTTGGCTAATTCCCGCAAATAACCCTAAAGATTCTATTAATCTTGAAAATCAATATGATGAAGATTTGTATGATGTGTCTTGGCATCCAAGCGATAATAGTGTCCTTATGGTAGGGGATAATGGCACAGTATTACGTTATTCAAATGGAGAACTAAAGAGGCCTTTAGAGACAATAACTCTGTATGGGGAATCTATGAGAGCAATAGATTGGGTCCCTAGTGGACAAGTAGCTTATCTTGGAGGAGAGAATGGGTCCTTGTATAGCTATAGAAATAATACATTTACAGATTTAGGAATAAGTTGGGATGATGAAATTTCAGGAATTGCATGCCATGTTGAAGTAGATTTTTGTGTAGTAATTTCAAGAAGTGATGGCATTGGAGTAATCGATAGGGACGGTATATTCCATGAAATGGGCTCGGTTGGAAGAGTTTGGATTGATGTTCTTTGTCCCGAAGGAGTATCCGACAGATGTGTGGTCGTAGGAGCAGGTAGAGCAGTTGCAATATTCCAATACAATAGGGTGTCCCCTGCAAATTCCCAAATGTTAGAATTCCCAGGAGGAAACAAGATATCTTATGTTTCAGATTTTGGTGGTGAGTTTCGTTCATTATCGACAGGAATAAATAATCAAGTGTATATTCAAGTGGTGCCATTCGGAATAGTTGAATTTTCTGTTGAGAATATGCAGAGTTATGCTTGGTTGATTCCTGTAGATGTGAGTACAGCATCTGTTGAATTATCGGCTACTACCCCGTTAGTTAGTTGGGAAGAAAGGTTGCGTGATGGGTGGTTAATTTCAACAGATGGTAGTATCTCAAAAATGTCTGGAAAACAATTGTCAGGTGATGTTATGGGTTATGCATTAGTTGCATTAGTTGCAATAAGTGTGCCCGGTGTCATATTAGGATTGATTTACATGTCTAGTGATACTCTTCAAAATAAATATATGGGTTGGAGAAAACGAAGACGTCAGAATAAAAATGAAAATATTCAGAATAAATATAAAAAATAAACTTAACAATTAAACCCAAGCGTTATGAATCTGATGCTACCGCCACTTATTGAGGAATACGCATGCCTTACGAAGCCCTTGATTTCTACGATATTGATTCACTACTAACTGAAGAAGAACTAATGATAAGAGATTTGGTAAGAGAATGGGTTGATGACAAGGTAATTCCTAATATTGAACAAGCATGTAGGGACGGAGTATTTCCCGATGAATGGAGGAGAGATCTTGGTGAAATGGGAGTTCTTGGCGCACCGCTTAAAGGATATGGATGCCCTGGTCTTTCATACACAGCATACGGTTTAATTTGTCAAGAATTAGAGAGAGGAGATTCAGGGTTAAGATCCTTTGCAAGTGTTCAAGGTTCATTGGCAATGTATCCTATTTGGGACTTTGGTAGTGAAGAACAGAAAGAAAAATATCTTCCCAAAATGACCTCTGGGGAATATGTGGGTTGTTTTGGACTTACAGAACCAGATTATGGCTCTAATCCTGGAGATATGATTACAAGGGCTGAAGAGACTGAAGATGGATATTTGCTTAATGGTGCAAAAATGTGGATTACAAATGGAACGATTGCGGATTTAGCAATAGTTTGGGCAAAATTAGATGGAAAAATCAGAGGATTTATTGTTGAAAAAGATGATGAAGGGTTTAGTGCACCTGAAATGAAAGGTAAACATTCACTGAAAGCAAGTGTAACTAGTGAATTAGTATTCCAAGACTGTAAAATCCCCAAAGATAGAATTTTACCAAATGTTTCAGGATTAAGAGGGCCATTTTCTTGCCTTAATAATGCAAGGTTTGGAATTTCATGGGGGGCTATTGGGGCTGCCCAGTCCTGTTTTAGTTCAGCTAGAGAATATGCGTTATCCCGAATACAATTTGACCATCCAATCGCTTCATATCAATTGGTTCAAAATAAACTTGCTTGGATGTTAAGAGAGATTACAAAAGGACAATTATTAGCATATCACCTAGGTAAAAAGAAAGAAGATGGCTCTTGGATTCCAGAACAAATAAGTTTGGCAAAAATGAATAATGTTGATATTGCTTTAGAGATTGCCAGAGTTGCTAGAGATATTCATGGGGCAAATGGTATTTTGGATGAATATCCAATTATGAGGCATATGGCGAATCTAGAATCTGTAAAAACATATGAAGGAACTCATGATATTCATAACTTGATACTTGGAAGACATATTACAGGAATACAATCATTCACTAGAGAGATATGAGGAAATATTGTTATTAAGGAGTATTTGCAGGGCCCCTCGTGAATACTGTAAGTAACAATGGTAATTTAAATGGTCGCGCAAGAGTTTTGATGTTAGCTGTATTAATGGTGACATCTACTTTTGGAGCGATAGGAACAACAGCTGCAGGACCAAGTGGCTATGAAGAAGTAATGTGGAATTCAATGAATGGAAATGTCGTTACTGCAGATGATGGTTCATACGTATTATTGTATGATAATATCACTGATGTAGATATGACATTTACTTCATCACACTTGGAAATTGGAGAAGAATATCTATTGAAAATACAAATATGTTTAATGACTCAGGTTAATCAAGACTGTTTGGAACCTTCTGATTATTTTTGGACTGCAACTGACCCTGATGGAGATGGAGCAAGTAACTCTACTGAAATGGTAGATCCAACAGGTATGGAAGAAGATCAATGTTATGATGTATTTGCGGATTTATATCACATAGATGCAGCAGAAAATCTGATGCACGTTGATTGGGATGGACACCTAGTAAGTATTAGCACAGTTGGCGAATGCGGGATGATGGATTCCATTGAATATATTTCAATTGATTTTGGAGGAGATTTCATGGCAGGTCCCCATGGTCCTCATTACAACAGTACTTCAGAGGCAATGGATAGTGTGAGTGTAATGGCTTGGGACTTATTTGAGGAAGACAATTATACTATTGTTGTTGAATTAGATATGAGCCATGATGGAATTGAAGATAGTTATCAAACATGGAATTATTCAGTTAATAATACCAATTCAATGATTACAGTTGAAGGAATGGAACTAGACGGGTGTTACGGATTAAATACAAACTTGTTTCAAGCTGGTAATGAAGGAGATTATTTGGATCATGCTCATTCAATGTTTACTATAGGGGACCACCTAGCTTGTGGAGAAGAACATCTACAGGAGCCATATCCAGAAGTTTGGACTGAAAAGACGTGGAATCCTATGTGGGACATGTTCGAGGGATATACTCATGATGAACCAATCGACATAATGTATTCAGTGATGGATTTGGAACCAAATACCTCCTATATGAGCGTATTAATGGTTAGTGGGCCGCTTGACATGATGGACAAAGATGATCAGGAAGATATGATTTGTTACGATATGGTGACGGATGAAACCGTAGACATCCAAGAGGAGAAGGAATGTACTGACGCAGGATTTATGTGGGTTGAAGACAATTCTAATGATGGAGAAGGACTAAACCAAACTGAGTGTGAAGCTGCAGGCTATGAATGGGATATTGACCACTGCAATGATGATGGAAGTTTAGAAGGCGATAATGAAACTCAACATGAAGAAACAGAGGAGGGACACGAAGACCAAGTTATTATGCAGCATTGGGATAATTTCACCACAACAGATGATGCTGATGAGCAGCTTAGCCATTACTACGAAGCACTCGTCACATTGTCTGCGTCGTCGTTGGAAGCAGGAGTTTATGTTGCAATGTATATTGTAATTGAACAAGGCACGGAGGAAAACAACACTCAGACATGGAGTTCACCTGGTTCGATGTTCTGTGTAGATGATATAATTTGTGACGGACCACCTGATGAGGATAGATGTCCTTTTGATGAGAATAATACAGAGTCACCATGTAATGTTGAGGAATGTGACCCATTTAGTGATCTTCACGATCAGGACGTTTGCGATGCAGCAGTTGAAGAGTATTGTGCTAACAATGATGATCCTGCTTGTCATGGTGGGCCACAAATGGATATGGATCCAGACAATTGGGCTACAGGAGTTAGAAGCCATATGATGCACTTTGATCAATTCGACGCTAAGACAGACGATGGAAATAATGTAAATGGAATATTAGAATTAGCCAACTCCATGGAACTCATGCCACAATTTAGAATGTTTGCAGATTTCAATCAAGACGGTAATGTAGATCCAGTGGAACAGATGGACTTCATGATGATGTTTAGTCAAGGACCTGACAATAATAATAACAATGAAGAATATATGGCTTGTTATAATACAGCAACTGATGAGGAATTAGTAGCATATACCAATCAACTTGACTGTGAAGATGCAGGCTATATGTGGGTCACTATCTCTGTCAATGATGGCGGAGATCAAGGAGATCAAGGAGACGACAATGGAGAAAATCAGATGGATGACAATGATGATGACATGTTCATAACTCTTGATGGTACTGATCTAGGAACGCCAACTCATGAATGGATGTGGATTGAAGGATTGGTTGGACCAGTAGATGGTTCAGATGGCGTCACTCTAACATTAATCTCAGCATCGGTATGGGAACTTAACTTACCTGATTGGAATACAACAAGTAGCCATGAAGTAACGATTGGCGACAAGAATGGACCACTTCGTGAAGCTGGTTGTGATGATGGAAAACTAGACTCTGGAACTTTTGGAGTTTATGATAGTTGGGCTTGGAGTCCATCTTCCATAGAACTAGGTACATGGGAAGTAATGCCAGATGGAGAACATGGCTGGGTTTCAGCATATGATTGTGATTCTTCAGAGTTAGAGTCACTTACTGTAACATTTACTAAGACTGTTAGAGATTATAATGCAGACAATATCGAACCTGTAGAAGCAGGACCTCAAGAGGACTGGGAACAAGATGTTTCTGAAAACATGCCACCAGTATGTCATGTGTTTGCATCAGTAACTGATGGAATTGATTGGGTAGAAGGAGAAGATCACTTTGAAGCACCTAATGGAGATCATGTAATTGAGTTAGAAGCTGGAACTTGGTTCTTAAGTGTATATTGTAAAGATCCTGATGGAGATATGGTAATGGGTCAAGTAACTGCTGCAGGAGTGACAGTTGACTTCTTAGAAGAAGGAGAAGGCCATGCATCCAAAGACTTCGTCTTAATTGCAGGAATGCCTAATATTACTGTAGATTACCACTGGGATTCAACTGGAGGTCATTCAGGACAAGGAACTATTACAGTTCATGTCCTTTCACCAGACACAACGGTTGTAGAACCAACAACAAACGATGATGGAACATTATCATGTCCTGACAGTTTAGTGTTGAATGCAGATCAAACACAATGTGTTGCTGCTTTACCAGATGATGTTGGAGATATTATTGATGATATCGCTGTTGAAGACGGTGGATCAATACCTGGATTTACATCCACACTTAGCATAATTTCAATGCTTGGTGCAGTATTGGTAATGTCAAGAAGAAGACAAAATTGCTAAGCAATATAATTAGTAAATACGGCTATCTGCCTCAGTATTTCTGGGGTAGATAGCGCTTTCTTTAAGTTTACAAATACTTTAGTTCTTGGTAAGTTTGAATAACGGTCATCTAGTGGATGGTTTGTTCGTGGTTTAAAATGGTGGAAATCGTAGTTTTAATTAAGCAAGTACCTGATACAAATGCCAAGATTGAGATTAAAGATGGAAGGGCTGATTTGTCCATGGTTAAGTGGATAACAAGCCCTTATGATGAATACGCATTAGAAGTTGCATTACAGCATAAAGAAGCAATTGGTGGAACAGTGACTGCACTTACTTTAGGTCCTGTTCGTTGTGATAAGACACTCAAAGATGCTAAAGCATTAGGTGTCGATAAGATTGCTAGAATCGATGTCAGTGAAGAATATGTAGATAGTTCCTCAGTGCAATCAATGCTTGCATCTGCATGTAAGTCCTTAGGTGCAGAGGTAGTATACTGTGGAAAGTCGGCTGCAGATACTAATGCTGGATCCACAGGCCCAGGAGTTGCTGAAACATTAGGTTGGCCTTCAGTTGCTAATGTTACTAGTATTATTTTTGAAGTAAATAACTTAGAATTAATGCAACCCTCTTCAGATGGACAAGCAAAAATTGGAGTGGATTTACCAGTAGTTGTTACTTGTGATAAAGGAATGGGAGAACCAAGAAGAGCCAATGTAAAAGGAATCATGATGGCTAAAAGAGCAGTTGTAGAACTCATTGATGTTGAAAACTTCGAAGGGAATACCTCTGTGATTGAACATTCAGCGCCTCCACAAAAACCACCAGGTAAATCTTTTGATGGATCTGAACATGTTCCTGCCGTGGTTAAACTTTTAAGAGACGAAGCAAATGTAATTTGAGGTGAAAAAGATGGGTGAAATAATAATATTAGCAGACGTAATTAATAATGTATTGAAAGAGTCAACATCAGAGGTTGTTTCAGCAGCAATATCTTTGGGAGGAAATCCCATCGTAATTGTCCCTGGTACCTCTCCTGATGCAGCAGCTAGTACTGTAGCAACTTTTGACGGAGTTACGAGCGTAATTGCATTACAAGGAGATTGTTTTGCAACTTATGATTCCGCAGCATGGTGTGAAGCAATAGCATCAGTTTCTCCTCCAGGTCATTTATTGACGTCATCAACATCAATCGGTAAAGAATTAGCAGCCAGATTAGCAGCATCTAGAAATGCTACTGTGATTCAAGATGTAATAAGTATTGATGGAAATACAATTACTCATCCAATATATTCTGGTAAGGCCCATGAAAAGCTTTCATTAAATGGGCCCTCAGTTATGACAATACGTTCTAATGTATTCAAACCTTCAGGAAATGGAGGTTCTGCGTCAATTACTAATGTAAATTGTTCTTCTGATTTAAGGACTAAACTAAAAGAAATGGTGGCTAAAGCAAGTGAGAGGCTTGATGTTTCTGAAGCAGACATCATCATATCAGGAGGAAGAGGTATGGGTTCACCTCAAAACTTTGACAAGTTGTATAGTGTTGCTGGACTGTTAGGAGCGGCTGTTGGTGCTAGTAGAGCTGCTGTAGATACATGGGACGAAATACCTCATGAGATGCAGGTAGGACAAACAGGTAAAACTGTGAATCCTAGTTTGTATATTGCAGTTGGGATCTCTGGAGCAATACAGCATCTTGCAGGTATGAGAACAAGTAAATATATTGTTGCAATAAATAAGGATGGAACTGCACCAATCTTTAGACATGCAGATTATGGAATAATTTCAACTTGGGAAGAAGCACTTCCAATATTAGAACAAGAACTTGGCGCATTACTTGGATAAAGTGAGGATCAATGGCTGATGCATTATCTTATGTAGAAGTTGGAGCAGATGTAGAATCTTCGAATTCTACTGTGATTTGGTTGCATGGCTTAGGTGCAGACGGGCATGATTTTGCTCCTGTAGCAAGAATTTTAGCATCTCCTGGACGTAGATTTATTCTACCTCATGCACCATCAATGCCAGTAACAATAAATGGAGGGATGTCGATGCCTGCTTGGTATGATATACTCTCAATGGATCCTAGTGCAAGAGATTCACCAAGAGAATCCGCTAATGATGTAATTAATTCAGCAATATTAGTTAATAAATTAATAAAACATGAAATTGATAATGGAATTCCAGAAGAAAGAATCGTGATTGCTGGTTTTTCGCAAGGAGGGGCTCTTGCTTTACACCTTTCATTACGTTCAGAAATAAACCTTGCAGGAGTAATTGCTTTATCCTGTTATTTACCTGTTCGTGAGAGATTTGAATCTGAATTAATAAATAAAAAAACACCGATATTTCAGGCGCATGGGAGATTTGATATGGTAGTGCCCTATTATTCAGGACTTTATACTCACGAATTATTAACTTCTCATTCTATTGAGGTAGATTGGAATGAATATCAAATGGGGCATGAAGTGTCTAATCAAGAAATTTTAGATATTGAAGAATGGTTGAATTCTGTAATTCCGCCACTATCTGATGATAATACTGATACTATCGGTTGACATGGCTCCATCGTCATCTGTTACAGTGAGTGTAAATCTATGAGTTCCTATCGGTAACCGCAACTTTATTTTCGGACCAGAAGAAAGACTTCTACCATCTTCACTTGTCCAATTCCAAATACGAATATATCCATCTGGATCATGTGATGTACTACCATCTAAGAGAACCAAACAACTTCCATCTTCACCAACTTCAAGCATTTGGTCATCACCTGCATTACATACAGGTGGCTGATTTCTTTTTTCATCAGCAGATAAGAGATGTTCAATTAGAGAGATCTCTTCTTTTGTATCACTCTTCTGTGGTTCATTTGAACTTTCTTCATTAAAAGCAGCCATTAGATCATCCATTGAATCAATTTGCTCCATCTTATTTTTTGCTTCATATTGTTCAAACTCATCTCCTAACTGATCCTTTAGATCATCAGTTGAATTATCATACATGTTTGAATCTTCAATTTCATTAGTCTTCTGCTCTATATATTCCTCATCACTTTCTTCTTCCCAAACAGGGTTAGAATTGGGATTAATTAGAATCATTGGTGCAGCATTTGTATAATCATTCCTATCATTTCCCCCTAAGGCTACAATGTTCTTATTTTCACTAATTTCGAGTATATCGATAATGCCTTCATGTTCAAGTTGCCAAAGTGATTGATTAGTATCTTTATTAATTCTATAAAGATAAAACCAAGATGCTACGAGTAAATCGCCATCTAGTGCAATCATTGATGTAATGGAATATTCAGATTTCCAAATAGATCTTGTTTTATTTTCTTCGACGATTAAAACTTCACCAGAAAATAACCCCGCCCATATAGAATCTTTATTTGTGGTTAATGATACACACCTTGAATTAAAACCCGCTCTTCCTATTTTTTGTCCAAGAGGATTCCAGAATTCTAATTCATTTTGTTCCCCCTCATCTGGAATATCTAATGTTTCTCTACTAACCAATAATATTCCATTTTGAGTATATTTTGCAGTAATTATTCTTTCACCAATTGTTGAATTGATTGGCCTCTTAAACAGGATAGAACCATTACGACTAAGAACAATCAAATTCCCTTCATCATCCCAACACGATATAGCAGAACCATTTTCATTTACTGCCATCCCAATAAGTTCTTTTTCTGAATACATACCTACTAATTCACCTTGGGAATTTATTAACCTTAATTTATTTGTACCGTCAATTACTGCAACTAATTCACCTTTTTTTGTACATTCCATTAATTCGCATCCACCAGGGCATGAAATTTCCCATACTTTTTCACAATTTGTTGAAAAACATACTAAATCTCCTTCTTCTTGACCTACAATAAAAAAACCTGATGAAATATATCCAATTTGTTTTCCATAACTATTGAGTTTCAGCTCTTTTTTAATGCCACTTTCAAGTGCCATAATTACTAATAAACCGTTGTACGTAGTCCATGCAACAAATTTCCCATCATTACTTAAAGCGATGCATGATATTTCAGAATCAACAGATTCTTTAATGAGGGGCTGGATTACCATCGGCATTCGTTTACACCCCTCAATGTACTATTGAACGTAAGAGCCTATCGATTCAAGCTTGATTATGAAGTCCAATAGGTTCATCCGCATTATTTGAATGTTTTTTCGTATTGTCATTACGGTTATTCTCTAATGAACTTAGATATTCGGAAGAAATATCGCCAGTGACATAATTCCCATTGAAACAAGAATTATCAAATTCTTGAGGCCCGTCACCTTCTGATTTTACAGAATCAATTAGATCATTTAAATCTTGATAAAATAATTTATCTACTCCTATACTTTCTGCAATTTCTTCAATTGTATTCCCTGTTGCAATAAATTCACTAACAGCAGGCATATCGATACCATACACATTTTGAAACCTTACTGGAGGCGCTGCTGATGCAAAATATACTTTTTTAGCACCAGACTTTTTTGCCATTTCTACAATTTTTCTAGAGGTGTTTCCTCTAACTATGGAATCATCAACTAATAATACTTTTTTTCCGGAGAATTCATGATCAATTGTATTCAACTTTTTCCTTACAGAATCTCTTCTTAGTGATTGTCCTGGCATTATGAATGTTCTACCGATGTAACGGTTTTTTACTAATCCCTCTCTGTAATCAACACCTAGTTCCTTAGCTAATTGAATTGCAGAGATTCTTCCACTGTCAGGTACTGGAATTACTACGTCAATATCATGTTCTGGCCAAGATTTCTGAATTTTCTTTGCTAGTTTTGTTCCCATGTTTAATCTTGCTTGATGCACTGAAATACCGTCTATAATTGAATCAGGTCTTGCAAAATAAACATATTCGAATATACAGGGAGACATTTTAGCATTTTCAGAACATTGTCTTTGGAACATATTCCCTCCATTGTCGATGAATATCGCTTCACCTGGCGCCACATCAGATATAGCTTCAAAACCTAAAGTGCTCAATGCTACACTTTCAGATGAAATTCCCCATGTACGCCCCTCATCATTCAAAATAGATCCATAAACAAGTGGTCTTATGCCATTTGGATCTCTAAATGCAAACATTCCATATCCTGCGATAACCCCTACTACTGCATATCCGCCAGAGCAACGCTTGTGGACTCTACTAATTGCATGGAATAGGTCTTCAACATTCAGATATAATTGACCATCAATTTTCAATTTCCTTCTTTTTGCTAATTCATCAGCAAAAATATTCAGTAAAATTTCTGAATCCGAATTCGTATTAATATGCCTTAAGTCATCACGATACAATTCTTCTGCTAATGTTTTTGCATTTATCAAATTTCCATTATGTGCAAGTGATATGCCATACGGATGATTTACGTAGAGTGGCTGTGCTTCAGCAGCCGAAGAAGTCCCTGCAGTAGGATATCTAACATGGGCGATTCCAATATTTCCTTTCAAGCTCTGGATATGTTCTTTTTGAAATACATCTTTAACTAATCCATTATCTTTTCTTAAGTGTAAACGTTCATTATCACAAACAACAATTCCTGCTGCATCTTGTCCTCTATGTTGTAAAACAAGTAACCCATCATATAGTAAATTACTAACAGAGATGTTGTTTCCTAAGATGCCAAGAATTCCACACATACTGATGCCCCTTAACACTACTAGAAGGTAGGGCATTTATTCTTTTCAGAATCCATTTTCACCATCTTTCTAATTTTTTGGGCGGTGTGAACGTTTGTTCCAACTATATTTTCTTATTCTTGCAGTATCCCCATATCCGCATGATGCACAAACACTTTTCGATTTGTGATATGCATGTCTTCCACAACGACGGCAACGTAAATGAGTGCTTTTTTGACGCTTACCCATTGAAGGAGTACCCTTACTCATATGTCCACCTTGGATTTGATGCGAGATACCACCCGTATATGAGTATTTACAATTTCAAGGTTCAAAACGATCAGACCCATTTCCCCATCCAAGGCCCAATTCGTTCGTATCCAAGGGCTTTATACCACTCCCTTACCCCAATTCCAGCCGTAACGAGAAACTTTTTTGTGTTCCAATGTTTTTCAGCAATCTTTTCGGCAACATCCATTAAATGACTTCCAAGTCCTTGATGTTGCGTAGAGTTTTCATCACTTTGTTCTCCAACTCCTACAGCAGTTCCAAATATCTTAACTTCTCTAATAATTGCAGTATTGCCTTCGAGTTCTTCTCTCCAAACAGCCCCACTTGGTTTTCTCATTCTTAGAAATCCAGCAACAACGCCCCCTGGAGGATCTAATCTTGACCATGTGTGAATTCCATCAGTTAATGGGACTCCACCCTCAAATCCATTTATTTCTTCTTCATTAGGATGAATTAATGGTGCTTCATGGCTAATGAATAATTCATCCCCATCAGCAGCAGAATATTTTCGTATTATTGTGCGAAACTCATCTTTATCCGGTTTGTTTTTCACTCTTCCAACTTCTCTGTCTCTAATGCATCCACTTCTTCTACCTTGTTTTTCAATAAGACGAGTTGCGAGTTGTCTAAGGTTTCCTGCTGTCACTCCTGCAATAATTTCATGAGATGGTATGTCTCGTTGAATACGTTGAATTCTTAGCCATGGAGGTGCTTTACACATTACATCTGCAATTAGATTTGTTGCAGTATCATTATCCAAGGCCTTAAAATTTCCAGCTTCCCATTCTTGAACTAATTGTGCACCTTTGACAACTAAGCAAGGATAGATTTTGAGCATATCTGGCCTCCATTTTTCGTCAAGCATTAATTCAGTTAACATTTCTTCATCCTTTTTTACGGTAGTATTCGGTAATCCTGGCATCATATGCAGATTTAATTTTAATCCTGCATCTCTACAACGCTTACCTGCACGTTGTCCCGATGAAACAGAATGTCCTCGATACACACTTTTCAAAACATCATCATCAAGTGATTGAATGCCTAATTCTACTCTCGTTGTGCCATTTTCTAGCATCCAATCAATTGCTACAGATGAACATTGATCTGGCCTTGTTTCAATAGTTAACCCAATAATTCGATTAGATGCAGATTCATTATATTCAAGTGATGATGGTAACGTTTTACTGATATTTCCGTTAGCTGCATCAAAAGCACCTTTGATGAATGCTTCTCTATATTCTAAATCTCTACCAGTAAATGTCCCTCCCATTATGATTAAATCAATTTTTGAAGCATCATGTCCAATTGCAGAATATTGCCCAATTCGGTCTAGTACTTGGGCAGATGCTTCAAATCCATGTCTTGCAGCTCTTCTGGCAGCAGGTTCATGGCCAGTATAAGATTGAGCTGTACCAAATTCTGGCCCACCTGGACAATATGTGCATGTTCCATGAGGGCACCCATAAGGAGAGGTCATAATTGCAACAGGTGCCACCCCTGAAAGAGTTCTAGTCGGTTTCCTTCTCAGAAACTTCCCTATTTTTAGTTTTAAGTCATCATCAAGAATTGAGAATAATTGAGCATCACCAGGTGGCATTTTCAATTTATGCTTTTTTGCAGCTTTTCTTCTTAAGATCTCTAGTTCTTTTGAGGTAGTAGGTGGATTATCTAATATTGAACAACGTAAATCGTCTAACCATTCATTTAAATCTCCAGGTTGCAATCTAATACCAGACATACTTATTCTTCCTCCAATTCAGAATCTTTTACAATGATCATTCCAATTATTAGTAAGAAACCAACTGATAAGGAAATAGTTAGTGATTCAAGCCCATTCTTTAGGAATATTGCTACAGGGGAATATAGTCCTGAAGGCTGTATTGATTCAATTGACATACATATTTGAAAGATAAAGCACATTACGATTAATATCATTGTTAAATATATAGATATGTTGATTCGAGAAGATCTTGTTAAACAAAACCACCATGAGCATAATGTAGCAATCCCTAAAGTAAGAATAGTAGTTGAGAATGCCGAATTTATTAATTGTATAAAAAATACATTAAACTCTTCACCTACACTCCACCAAAAGAGATAGAGAATTAAAAATGGGGCTAGGACAAAACCCACTAATCTGTAAAGAGAAATATTACTCATTACCATCCCCTCCCTCAAATCCTTCCAACCATTCGAGATCATTTTTTAATTTATCCAAGAGTAATTTTCTTTCATCCTGAGTCAAACTCTTATCCATATCTAAACTTTCTTCTAAAGAATGTAATTTCTGTACCACATAAAACCAGATTATTATTCCACTTAAGAATCCGATAATGGTTCCGACAATAGTTCCACTAGCCTTGATAAATAAGGTTCTAGATGCATTGGGAATCTCTAAGATTTCTTCATTTAATAGTAGAAGTGAAGCCCCCAATAAAAAGAATAATATTTTTGCGATCGTTTTTTGTTCTAGGTATGCCTGCGAAAAAAGAATAATTGCAGAAATTATTTCAACACTTACAATCCATAATAACCAATAATCATTGTTTGTATTATTGAATTGAGGGTTACTAATCCATATTAATACAATCCAAGATAGTCCTATAACAATAAAGATTCCTTGGACGTATTCGTTTTTTCAGATGTTTGAATACTTTATGGATATCAAATTAGCTAGAACTAACAACGCAGCTGGACCCATTAAAAAGAGGATTAATTGACCAAATGCACTTGATGGAGATTTTGGGGCTGTAAATGGAGATATTGCAATAAATATAATGCCAATAGTTACCAAAATATATCCCATTTTTTGTATTTTACTGGGGTTTCTTGTTAATGCTAATATCATCCCTAGCATGAATATTGACATTGGAAACCAGAACAAATCAAGTGCCCCGGGTTCTGATGCAAGGGTGACCATGTGCAGAGGCGAAAGTTATACATATTCAAATTGATGCTTATGCACTCAGTATGAGATTTAAGAATGAATACCTTCACGACATGCATATATATGTCCCGTTAGTGGGCGAAATGCTTGAGGTGAAATGATGGTTAAGATGCCAAGACAAATTAAAAGGTATAGTCCGTCTTTAAAGAAGCACACTTTGCACACAGTTGAGAGAATCAAAAAACGACGTGCTAGTGAATTAAAATGGGGCCAAAGACGTTTCCGTAGAGTGACTGCAGGTTACCGTGGTTTCCCGCGTCCAAAACCAGAAGGTAGAGAAAAACCGACTAAGAGAGTAAATATCATGTTTCGTTGTACTGAATCAGGTAAAGCACACAATGCTCCTTGTCAGAGATCTAAGAAATTTGAATTAACAGATAATTGAGGTGAGAAATATTCCAAGTAATTTTATGAAAGTAAAGTGCCAAAATTGTGGCAATGAATCAACAATATTCCAACGTGCTGCTACAGTAGTTAACTGTGGTGTATGTGAGACAATTTTAGTAGAACCTGCGGGTGGTAAAGCACGTTTAGTAGGTTGTAGTATTGTAGAGGTTCTCGAGTCAGAGTGAATATAATGGCTGATGAAAGCAATAGTACAGTTATAGGGCCCGATGAGGGAGAATTAGTAGTTTGTACTGTAACCGAAGTAAAGCAAAATGGGGCTTATGTTTCATTAAATGGTTACGACGGAATAAACGGATTCATATTTATTGGAGAAATTGCTTCTGGATGGGTAAAGAATATTCGTGGATTTGTAAGAGATGGTCAAAGAGTAGTTTGTAAAGTCTTACGTAGAGGAAAGAAAGATAGAGCCACATATGAATTATCTCTGAAAAGTGTTTCAGAAGAAAGGAAAAGAGATACATTACAATCTTGGAAGAACGAACAGCGTGCTACACAACTCCTCAAAGTAATCGGTGAAAAATTAAAGTGGACAGAGGATGAAATCCAAGAATCAGACTCAGAATTGTCTTCTGCCTTTGGTACATTATATTCTGCCTTTGAAAGAGCCGCCTTATTTCCTAACGCACTAGAAGATGAAGGTTTCTCAGGAGAGTGGATCTCAGAATTCGTTGAAACAGCAGTTGCAAACATCATTCCCCCCTTTGTTGAAATACGTGGAATCTGTAGTATTGAAATTGGAGGCCCAAAAGGAGTAGAAGCAATAAGAGAAGCTTTGGTTGAGGCAGAATTACATGACGATTTAGAAAATGAAGTCAGTGTTAATTGCTATTATGATGGTGCACCTAAATACCGTATTGAAATCAAAGCACCAGATTATAAATTAGCGGAATCGGTCTGGAAAAATGCAACAAAATCCTTGATATCTAGTGTTGAATCAAATCAAGGAAGTGCACTTATAGAGCGTCAATGAGGAATTAAGATGGTGCGACAATTAATTCAAAAATGCAAAATTTGTGGCTCTTATTCATACAATCTTAAGTGCTCTAAATGTGGAGGGAATGCTCAGGCAGCAGCACCATTGAAATGGACTCCAGAAGATACTCAAGCGCATCGTAGAAGAAAATTGAATGATGTAGGTTCAGATACTTGGAATGAATCCTTGCCATCACTATCCGAGGAAGAATAATTACTTTACAAGTAACGTTTAAATTAATTCTTTTATGCAATTGCTTAAGTCCCTCCAAAATTCGTTGGGGTTTATGAATACACATATTGTCTGGAATGACGAGGAAAATAAATTACCAGATCATAGATATGTCTTATTCGCATTACCTGGGGTTGGAAATGTAGGCAAATTATTGATAGATACATTGAATGAAACTTGTGAATCTAAAGAAATATTGAAATTACAACATCCTGATTTACCCCCTCATGCAACTATGAATGAAGGAATTTTAACAGCGCCTCATTTACATCTAAACCAATTAAAACTCCCAGATGGTCAGATAATTTTGACATTATGTGGTAATGTTCAACCAATTGTTCCAAGAGGGCAATATGAGATGGCAGAAGATATTTTGAATTTATTGAGGGAGAATAATACCTACCGAATCATATTACTTGCAGGGTTATCTAGCGATGCAGGATGTGAAAAAATACATGTTGTTGTAGCAGATGAAGAAACTAAAAAATCACTTGGAGAAGATGGAATAATAGTTTCTGAGAAACAACCAGAAGGTGGTGTAATTGGTTTATGTGGGTTACTCGGTTCTTTAGCACCATCTAGGGGTGTTTCTTCAGTTACCGTAATTGCAGAAACATTTGGAACTAGTGTAGATACTGTTTCAGCAGAAAGATTAAGAATTTCTTTGATGAATTACTTTGGTTTTGAGTTGCCAGTAACGCTTGATAGAACTGAAGAATTAGCCAAGGATTTAATGGCGAATTATTCAGAAGGACCAGGTGCTTTAATTTCAAAAGAACTTATGATGGCCGATGATAGTTTTTATCAATAATTTATCCACCTGATCCAACATCAATTACTTCTAATTCAATGTCAGAATTTATTACAGAAGTTTGAGGAATTATTTGGCTTTCATTACATACTAAAACCATTGAAGCATGTATACCAGTTTTAATTAATACTTCTTTTATTGTAATTTTCTCCTCAGTTTCCACATATTGTATTGTATCTTGGTATAATACCTTGATTCGCATTGTCTCCTCCACTCCCATTACGCTTATCTTCATTGCTTTTTTAGAGTAATTAGTGCAGAGGTCGCATAGCCCGGTATTGCGGTGGATTCGAAATCCACTGTCCCTTGGACTCGGGAGTTCAAATCTCTCCCTCTGCGCCTTAATTTTTTGAACCAAATTACTTGAATAATAAGTAATTTTAATGTGTCCCTTAAGGGACACACCTATAGAGGTAGAGTTAGGTGGGCAAATTGTTGAAGAGCATTCAATAAAGGAAGTAGTGATTAAAATGATAAAAATATCAGATAGGAAATTCAAAAACAAAAAAACCTTATTAACAATATTTGTATTTTTACAAATGGTTTTAATGCCAGTTTCAGCGGGTATTTCTGCTTGGGCGGGACCTCCAACAATGGATGCAACTACAGGAAATGATAACACACTCGATGCATGGGAAGTAGCATCAAATGCTACAATCTTAGATGGATGGTTCGATGTAAATGAAGACGGCGGCCTTTCAGGAGGATATGGAGATAGCTGGAATGCAGGATCTCCTGGAAATAATTTCACTTCTTCTGGAGTTCATGACGGAACTACAGGTTCACATTTCGATATAGATGGTGACGATTTCCTGAGTCTTTCCCCTAATGGTAGTTTTGGAAATGTGGATACATTAGACGATATTACTTTTAATTTTGAATTTGGTTATTCTCAATCAAGCCCTACTGTATGGGATATAGGGGAATTGACAAATGTTACTGGAAATGTAACTGGTAATTCTAGAACAGTACCACACGGAGAAATTCCAGCAAATCCTTATTCGGGAGCATTAGTGGCTGGAACGAAAATTGGTGCACCATTAATTGGAGGTACTGATGCTTGGTTAAAACCTCCATCAATGTCAATCCCTAATCCTGTAAATCAATTTACAGTAGAGTTTACTCATTGGGAACATTTTGCTGAAGGAGACGGATCATGGTTAGAATTTAGTTTAGATAGTGGCCCATGGACATGGATCGAACCTGTAGGGGGATATTCAAACACAAGTAATTCATCAGCACCAATTCCATCAGGGGCAACTGTAAATCCTCATAATGGTTCATTTGGATTATTTGGAAATACTACATCAAGTGGGTGGCATAGTTCAGTTTTTGAATTAGATAATGTTTCAGGAATTTCTCAAGCATCCATAATTGAATTTAGATTAAGAGTATGGACTAGCACATATAGTATTGGAAGACCTGGAATTTTTGTTGATGATCTGCTTATACAAAATATCGGTGGTTCTGTAGGACATTGGCATCATGGATATTATGACGTGAATGGAGTTACTGGGACATATTCTCCTAGTGCTAGTTCTGCATTAGAAGTTGCGATTGATTTGACCACGGCTACTGCACCGATTACCGCACAATTAACTGCCGAATGGGATCTTGAAGGAAGTGTTTGGGATAATTTCCTTGTGGAAACAAGTGACGATGGAGTGACTTGGACTGATATCACAAATGTACCTAATATCTATGGAATCCCGCATAATGGTTATGCTGTAAATGGGGTAAATTATGGAGATGAATCAGGAGGATTCTTAATTCTGGATTTCACTATGCCAGCTAGTTATGCTACAGATCCTACAACCTTTTTGAGAATTAAAGTTACTACTGATACAAGTGTAAATTATGGTACACCTCAAGATAGTCAAGAGGGATTAACTGTAGATAGAATAAAAGTTTTCGATACAAATTCAGTAACTCATTTCGATGATCATTTCAATACTTCTGCAACAGCAACTCATTATGCCACTGGCGGTATTGACGATTGGTCTTACACTATGATTGGTGCTGGTGGATTATATTTTTCAGATGGATTTGAGAATTCACCTTCAGTTCCATCTTCAAGTTGGACAATGGCAAACCCTACTGGACAAGATTTATTTGAATATGGAACCGTAGCTACCTGTACAAATTGTGTAAATCAACCCTCACCTACTAGTGCAGCTAGTACTCCTTATGCATTTGGTACTGGATTAGATACTGCTTACATTGATGGTGCATTTAATCCCTTAGAAGCATTTGTTTATACTCCAGAATATACAATCCCAGTTGGTGCTTCTGCACGAATAGTATTTGATCATTGGATGTGCACTTATGTTGGTTATGGTGGTGGTGCATTATTTATTTCTGATGATGGAGGAACTACTTGGGATTATTTTGACCCTATAGATCCAGTAACAGGTCAAGGATGGTATCATGGAGCAAATATGTATACTGGGTATAGTCATGTACTCACTCCAAATGGCATTAGTTTAGATGTCTGGGACGGTAGTGGTGGCCAAGGATGTAATAATGTCAACAATTGGGAATCAATGGTTGGAGATATCACTTCATATGGTGGTTCAACAGTACAATTTAGGTTTTCATTTGTATCAGTGTATAATTATAATTATCCTGGGTGGTATGTAGATAATATCGGAGTTGAAGTAGATTATTTCGATTCACAAGGAGAATGGATTACCCCATTAATTCCAGGGGATGACTTAGGAAATGGATTTGTTGATGTATATGCTGCTTCACCAACTAATACAGAAATTACTGCAAATTTATATGATTATGGGATGACACCAATAGAAGGGTTTGAAAATAGAGAATTACCATTAAGTTTCGCAGGTCTTGATTTAGATGCTTACTCTGCTGGAGTTTATGTTGGAATAAATTTAGAAACAAATGACCCCTTCTTATCTCCTTTAATTGGGGATGTTTCTGTAGGTGCAACAAGATATATGCTTGCTTTTGATCCAGAAGTTAATGGTTGGGAAGTTGGTACGAATTTAGAGAACGATGAAGGAAACATTACAAGTTCTACAGGTCAAGTAGATACAATATCTAGTGAGTTTATACCGTCTACTAAACCGATTCAAGAAATATATGTAGATGGTGAAGGTTCTGGAGTAATTGTTTGGATTACTGATTCAGAAGGAAATCAATATGGTGGTTTGCCTCTTCAATCAAGAATTTTCTTACCACAACCATTGTCTGGATATGGAGTGGAAATCGAAGTAGGACCAGGTGATTGGATTGAAGATTTTTTCGCAGAAGGTGAATTTTGGGAACCTGCTTTAAACCCGCAAATAGATGCTGTTGATGATGGAAGTATTGATTGGTCATTCGACTCAAATCCTAATTATGGGCATTTTGGTTGGCAAAATAGAATCGCAGGAGGTGGATTGATGGCACCTAGCGGTACTAATTCCGAACTAATGTCTGTAGGAACAGGTTCTTCTGCAGGTCCACCCGGAGCAGGACCATCTAGTGTAGTAATTAATACTGAAAGTGTGTGGGCAGGATCTTATTCATTTGATGTATTAACAGTTGCAAGTGGAGGTTCTATCATACCATCTGGTTGTGGTACTTTAGCAATTACAGCGAATGAAATTATAATTCAATCAGGAGGAAGCATTAGTTCTTCCTCAATTGTTTGGGATGGACCTGGTGCAGGCCTTGATTCAACAGGATCAAATGGTGCTGGAGGAGCAGGTCATGCAAGTAATGGAAATGACGGAGGAGGAAACCCAGTAATTGTTAATGGTGGAACTTCATATGGAACAGGGATCGAATGTGGTTCAAGTGGAGGAAATGTTACTGGAAGTAATCCAACTACAGGAGGTAGAGGTGGTTCTGAACTATTATTGATTGCAGGTTCAATTATTATTGATGGCTCAATTTCTTCAAATGGAGAATATTCACAACATGGGCAAGTAGCACCTGGAGGAACAGGCGCAGGTGGCCATGGCGCAGGAGGAGGATCGGGAGGATCTATTACAATTCAAGCAAATGATGTAACTATTGGTGCAACTGGAACAGTCCATGCGAAAGGAGGTTCTGGAGGTAATGGTGCAGATGGAACACAAGGTGGTGGTCCAGGTATAGGAATGCATGATGGTGGAAACGGAGGTGGTAGTGGTTCAGGTGGATTTATTGAATTTATCACAACTACTAATGGATTTACCAACAATGGTGCAGCAGTAGATGTTAATGGAGGGAACAGTGGATCTGGAGGTGCTGCTTATGGTTCAGGTAACGCTGGAAATCCAGGTATGACTGTATGGCAAAATGATGGATTAATCCAATACAATACATTTGCAGGATTTGGTACAGGTTCAAGTTCTACAAAAGTTCTTGTCCCTACCTATTCTAGTGTTTATGGAGGAGTAATTACTATCATAGCAGATGAAGATACATCCTCAGATTTAGATGTTACAATTGCAGGAGTAAGTATTGGAACAATTTCTTCAGGATGGGATATTGAACATATTCCATTAGATAATACAATGATTACAGCAATTAATGGATTAAGTTCAACACATATTGACCCTACTGGGCGAGATTGGTCTGAAGTTGAAATAGAACTTCAAACAACAGGAGAGGATTATGATATACTTCTAGGAAGTGTAGTAATTGGTTACCACCTTACAGAAAGAGTAAGCGGCCTTGAAGATCAAATGTATGATTATCATGAATATATGAAACTACAATCTACAGATGAAGAAATTAAAATTCCTTTGACCTTAAGTGCAGATAGAGGTGCAGTCGGAATTAGTGGTGAAATATATCATGAATTAATGATTACCAATGAGCCCTTTATTCCCCCAGTAACAATATATCCAGATGGTCAGGATGTAACATTAGTTACTGGACATCATCATTTGTATTCTACTACTGAAATTGATCATATCACATTAACTGGTGAAGCAACAAGTGGACAGATTATACAATTTGAATTAGTTGATTTACAAAATAATCCTACCTTTATTCAAACAACCGGTTCAGAAGTTGTGACTTTAGATTCTTCAACATCTATGGTTCAGTTAGTTGGAGAATCATGGATGGTAGATTGGGTATTCCAATCTGATTGGGCTTGGGATGATGAATTTGAAATCTTTTGGAGTTCACAAGCTTACAATGAGACGGGATATGGTTTAGCACCCGCTACAGCTTTATCTGGTGGGTTAGGAACACCTGGTGCTGTAGAAAATGATCTTGAGATTGATTTCGTACAATTTACAGATCAATTCGAAAGAATTATTGAATTTGCTCCAGGTATTCCTCCCTGGGTTCAAGGTAATTCAATTGTAGAAGTTTCAGGTTCGGTAAGGTTCCAAAATACAGCAGGAACAAGGCCATTACCAAGTGACTTTGTTACTAGTATTAATCTCAGTGGTTTAGAACTTGTTGCAACTTCCATAGGTCAAGGGATGTGGTCTTCAGAGATGACAATACCTTCATTTGAAACAGATGGAGCAATTAGAGAACTCGTTAATATTATACCTTCGATTTTAGAAGCAGGACCTACAGGTTCGACAACAGCATTTGATGTTACAAACCCAATGTCTTTCAGCATGAGGGTTGATACAGCAGAACCAGTAGTCAATGCTATACATGCGAGAACTAATTTTGGATTGAAAGATGCAGATGGCTATACTTGGGACCCATCAAAATCATTATTATTACAATTAGACATAGAAGATTCAGAAGGTATGAGTGATGAAGTAATAATTCATTATTGGAGAGAATCACTGGACGATACTAATGGAGATGGAGAAGCACAAGAAGAAGAATATAATTCACAAACTAAAGGATTAACAGAATCTAGAGTTGGTGAGCAATATATCGAACTTCCTCCATTGAATGTTGATGGTAATGAAAATAATGCTAAGGTTAGTCTTTATGTTACTGGTACCGATTTCGTGGGATTAGAATTTATAAATGGTGGTAGTCCAGGATTAAGTAATGATTTAGCAACAGTTGTTACTGCAATTAACACTATGACTGAATTAGATTATAGTAGCCTCAGTTTAGATACTTATGAAGAGAGGTTACTTCTTGGTCAAGAACATACTTTAGATATGAAAATAATAGAAGGTAATGGAATAGAAACAATAGATGAAATTAGAATTCAATTATTAGGGGCTCAAAAGGCACCTCGAGGTGAAATAGTATATTCTCCTAAAACAGATACTTGGTGGACATTAGAGGATGATCCAGCAACAACAGAAATAGAAGGAAGTTTTGTAGAAATTATAGATATTACAGTTAGTGACGAAGGAAACAATGTCTATCTAATTTCTACAACATTTCGTTTATCATGGGATTTCCCTGTTGTTTTAGCAAACAATTGGCAATCCCCCTCAATCTTGATATTTGATGATGATTTAGACAACCCCCTTATTGAAACAATTGATGGAGATGTAAATCAAATACGATGGAAGATAGACTATGAAGTTGAAGCAGTTGTAGATATGTTAGAAGATTCAACACCTCCTGTTTCAGAACCATCTATGTCAAATCTAATCGTTCAACAGGGAGATGAAGTTCTAGTATTAGGGCACATTGGATTTGCTGATTCAGGTGCGATAATGTTGAATGTTCCATCTGGTTTGATTGTAGAATTTAGATTGCAATATGGATCAACCTTGATTCAACAACAAGTTCCAGTTAATTCAGACGGAACCTTTGCAATTTCATTCTTATTACCAAATAGGCCTTTGGCTAAATCAACAATGGATCTTCAGTTTGAATTATTAGAATTGCCAGGTAATGCAGAAGATTCAACATCTTCAAGGGCTGAAGTTACAGTTGATAGTACTGCACCTAATTTGCAATTTATAGGGCAAACATTGAATGTACTATATTCAGATAACATGAATGATTTAACCGTCACTGCTCAAGTGTATGAAGAAATTGGAATGCCTCAAGGACCATTGAAATTAAATTGGGTATACAGGTTGAATGGAGCAGATATTTCAGGTAGTCAAAATACTATGGATCTCAATCTTGTGAGTGTGGTCGGCCCTACTTGGACATATCAAGCAGATATAGATTTTAATCCTGATAAGTTCGTAGACCTTGCTGACAATCCTCAATTGATTGTATGGGTTGAAGGAACAGATGCTGCTGGGTTTACATTACAAGGAGAAGGAATTGAACAAGTGCCAATATCTCCTGCATTAGTTTTGAAGAAATTCGAACCATCCATTAGTTACATTGAGGTGTTACCAGATACTCAAACAATGATTCAAGTTGGAGATCCAATTACAGTAACAGTTACAATTGCTAATGAAGGAAATCAAGAAGGTACAGTGAATATTTCATTAGTTGAAAGTGATTCTGAAGGTATTTGGAGAACTGTTGAAACTAAGAGTGTAGTACTTGGCCCTGGAGAAAGTAAGAGGTTGGATTCATTTACATATATTGTAGTTAGATCAGGTCAACAAAGTCTGTATTTAATGTTGAATGATGATAGTATTAATCTTGAATTAGTTGAAGCACCATTAGTTGAATCATTAGAAACATTAGAATCAGGTTTCCTTGGAATGGATGATGATGCATTAATTGGAGTTATAGCAGTAGTTTTCATTATAGTAATTGCATCGATTGTAGTAATTATACTTCGTAGAGATGGAGATGAAGAGTATTGGTATGATGAAAATGAAGAATACGATGAGAGAGAGCAGATCCCAGCACCATCTGGAAAAGTTGCTCCACCACCTCCTGCAGGGCCTGTAGCTCCGCCTCCTACTGAAGCAGCAACGACATATGTCCCAAAATGGGAAGATCTTCCAAGCAATGGAGATTGGGATTCAAGACCTGATGGAACATGGTATGTTACAACTGATGGTCAAGAATGGAAGCAAGAAGAAGACGGTTCATTCCATCGGATGAAATAGTTTCATCATTGTGAAGGTTTTCCATAATGATGGTAAACCCACTCTTTGAATGCTAGTGGTTCATGATGCAATAGGATTGCTTTTCTAGCAATTGCTTTAGCATCAGATGCAAAGTCACTCTTCATAATCCATTGAAGATAATTACTTTTGCTAGCAACATCTACTGCTCTAGTGCCTTTGTGTTTACCAATTCCTAGTACCACTTCATTATCTTCCCATCTAAATGTACCACCAAAATCAACTTTATTCCCCTTAAAGATTGCAGTAAAATCATTTCCACTATAATCATTCATTGAAAATTCTTCAACCATTTTATCAAATACATTTACTGTAGCTGTAATATCGGCTAATGCATCATGAGCACCTTCCATGGGTTTACCAAGAAATCGTTCTACAGCGTGAGATAATGACCGACCTTCATTTTTAGTCCAGATAAGATACGCATCGTAAATAGCAACATTATTCAAATCTAATTGCGGTACTCCTGATCTTTCAAACTCGGCTTGAATCACCGAAATATCAAATCCTACATTATAACCCATAAATCCTTCAGCATTGGAAAAAATTTCTCTTATTTCTGCGGCTTCTGAAACAAATAAAGGCTCATTTTCTAATTTTTCCATAGAAATCCCATGTACTCTTTGAGCTCCTGGGTTAATTGGAATAGTTGGTTTAAACATCTTTGTGACTGAATCTTTTAATTCCCCATTTTCATAATATCCATATGCGATTTGGACAATTTGATCTGTACTTGTATTGGTACCTGTTGTTTCTAAATCAAAGGCAATTATTCTGGAATTATCTAAACTCATACTCCTCAACTAGAGTTCCCTAGAGTTCATGGTTCTTGAATTGATTAGTTAGAAGCATCTTTTTCAATAATCTCAAATTTAGTTTTCCTCGGATTTAATCTAAGTTGAGGGATACCATTTCTCCATCCTAATTCAGCACCTCTGACTTTAATTAGGTCCCCACAAATTATTGATGAGAATTTACCACCAATTGCTGAACCAAATGCAACTAATTCAATGATTGCCTCTCCATCCCAAATATGACAACTTTCCATTGTCCATGGTCTTCCATCCAACCTTTTCCCACTACTTTTGGATCTTGAAATTACTAACCCTTGAATATTCGTTTTGGTTGAAATTCTTCCTAGGCGTGTTAATTCAATATTAATCTCCTTATATTCATCAATTGGAATAATTTCACTTTTCTCATCAACATATAATCTAGCCATATCTCTCCAGATTCCTGGCATAGCATCTAAAATAATATATTCGCCTTCATTTAATTTATTTAGTTGAAGATGGGAATTTGGTTGGCTTTCTTCTAAGGTGATATTTACACTTCCTCCTTTTGAATTTGAAATAAGCGCACCATGAACTAATTCTCCAAAATGATTGTTTAATGGACCCCATTTTCCCGAAATATATCCTCTGACATTCAATCTGTCTGGAATTGAATATATTTTGGTAAAGGGATATTCAGGCTCTAAATTTTTACAGATACGTTTTAGGTCTTGTCCTTCCCACCTTTTAGGGGTTATCGTTTCCAACTCAGTAGATAATAGATTAAATTCTCCATCTATTGGACATTTTGAATTCGCTCTATCATTTTCTTGTTGTTCTTTCCAAATTTTCTTTAATTTTTTAGTTTCCTCTGAAAGTTCCGAAGGTTGAATGACATCTACTATTTTTCTAAATGGTACTTTTAGATACCACCCCTCCAATCCTGAAAGTTCAAATTTTATTCCTGAAATTCTTTTTATTTCTTGTATAAGCCATCCATAGAATCTTAATTGGATAGGCAATCCTACTGAATACTTACTTTTCCCATCACTTGCTTTAATATCAACAATTTTTGCTTTTTCTTCCCATCTTAGCATCAAATCCATCTCACCTGAAGCCCATCCATCTTGATGGTACAATCTCTGTGGTTGCCACACACGTGGATCTTTTGCCCATGGCCTAGCAATTTCCCAAGCCTCTTTCAAATTTACTTTTGCCTTATTTGTAAATGGAGTGATAAAATATTTTTTATCTAAATAATTAGATTCTAAATGTTTTGGAACTTTTTCAGGTATAGGGTGTTTTGCATCTTGATGCCAGCTTGGAGCAGGAATTGGAAATGGATCACCATTTTCCCTCCATTTTTTTAAATGAGGTCCACCATTCTCCTCAAAACATTGACTGACTTCTTCCAAGAATAATTCAATTCCCCCATATAGCATATTTTCAATATTTTCTATTTCAACATCTTCCCATGCCCTATCTTCTCTTTTGTAAACAGAATCTTCCCATTTTGTTTTTCCTTCATCCCAAACAACTTTTGCAGCATCTGGAACTTTTTTAGAAATCCAAATTTTTAAATCAGAAATTGAATTTATTTCTGGAGCATTATCTGTTGGAGTATATTCTATATTATTCATCCAGCATGCCCAAATTGATTTTTCTGGAATATGTTTACATGATGGAGATTCCATCATCAACCCAATTACAGCTTCTTCAATTATTATTCCAAGAATCATTTCTGGGTTTTTAGGAGTCCTTAAAGCAATTTTATATTTTAAAAACCAATCTCTTTTTCCTCTTTCCCATGCGACTAATGAACTTGCAGATAATCTCATTCTGCTTCGTCCAACTGGTCCTCCAAGAGGTGGTTTTACGTAAGGCATATTCTTCACTCAGTATAGAAATATTCGCCCTTAGCACGTTGTTCTCTGTCTTTTCTACTGCCAGATTTATTTATTCTTGGTCTCTTTGTGTCATGATCTCTTCTGAATGTAATATTGACATTGGAAAGGAACATATTCATACCTTTTCTTAGGCGATATGGCCCCTTTGCAAAACCTTCAACTCCTCCTTCTCCTTCGAAAACTAACAAAGAATCTGAAACAATATCAATGAAATAAACATCATGATCGATGATAAATGCTGATTTTTCATTTGATTCTATTGTTCTTCTAATTGCTTTAGCGGTTTCCATTCTTGCATTTGCATCAAGGTGAGCACTTGGCTCATCAAGAAGATAAAGATCAGCTTCACGGCCAAGGCAAATTACGATTGATACTGCTTGTAATTCACCCCCAGAGAGTGTCGTGGTTCTTTGTTCAACTAATTTATCTACGCCTAATGCTTTTACTACACTACCATTAAATTCTCCTTTATGCCATCTTATACCCAACTCAGCATCTAGCCATTCTCTAACAGTTCCATCAAAACCTGCCTCCACATGTTGTGGTTTGTATGATATTTTAGCATCCATTGAGACCCATCCGTCATCTGCTTCATGTTCTCCTGCTAATATTTTCATTAAGGTCGATTTTCCAATTCCATTGGCCCCAACTACTCCAACTACTTCTGAACGATGTATCTTACCTTCTCCCGTTTTCAGAGAAAAATCACCCAATTTCTTTTCTAAATTACCCCATTCTAAATATGGTGAGCCTCTTTCAATATTACGTTCAGTATGTGTTTGAAATTTAATTGGTTTATCTCTAATTCTAACATTTTGTTCTGGAAGAAAACCATCTAAATATGCATTAATTGCGGTTCTTGTTGTCCTTGGAGGTGTAAATATTCCAAATGCTCCTTTCTCGCCATATACAATATGGACTAAATCACATAGAACATCTAATATTGCCAGATCATGTTCAATAACAATGACCTTTTTACTTTCTGCTAGTTTTTGAATTATCTTTACAATTCTCATACGTTCATATATGTCAAGGTATGATGAAGGCTCGTCAAATAAATAAATGTCAGCTTCTCTAAGAATTGTTGCCGCAATTGCTACTCTTTGTAATTCCCCTCCAGATAATTGAGTAATGTCTCTATCCAAAATATGTGAAATTCCTAATTCTTGACAAACAGAATCTAATTCCTCTTTTTCATTTACTTTTGATAATAAATCTCCGACATTACCTTTGATTATTTTTGGTAAATGGTCAACATATTGTGGCTTTACTGCTATTTTAGCACCATCCTTTGCGACAGCAGTTAAGTGATCCCTTAATTCCCCACGAGGTAATTGTTGAATTACATTTTCCCAATTTGGTTCTAAATCCTCCCAGTCTCCTAAATTTGGAATTAGTTGTCCACTTAGTGCATTAATTGCTGTTGATTTACCCATTCCATTGGGTCCTAAGATACCTACAACTTGTTCTTCTCTAGGAACAGGTAATCTAAATAATCTAAATCCATTCATAGAATATCTATGAATCATATCTGTTTTTAGTTCACTTGGAAGTTGAGTGATTATGAGGGCATCATGAGGGCATTTATTGATGCAAATCCCGCAGCCTATGCATAAACTTTCACTGATGATAGGTTTTCCTGTGGTTTCGTTCATTACTATGCATTCTATTCCATTTCTCACAGGTGGACAAAATGCATGGCATTCATCCATACATTTCTTTGGTTGGCAACTATCTTCTCTCAAAACTGCGACTCGCATACCTTGTCCCCCTAATATCGGCTTAGCCCATTAGTTTTCAATGCTGTCCTTATTTTTTAGGCTTTAATACTGCTGCACGTCCATTTCTTCCATCAAGTAATATTTTCAAAGGTTTACTAATTCGTACATGTTTTATTGGTCCATCTTCAAAAATACACTTTTGTTTATCTAGCCAACTCCAATCAATCGTACCTGGTTCTGAATTTCTAATTGTAAGATAACCTACATTAAATGAAACAATATTCTGAAAAAAGTGGGTTCCCTGACTTGGATCAACACTAATGTCTGCAAGTTCACATTCAATTATTGTACGTGCTCCTGAGATTTGACCCCACTTCACAGGAATTCCCAAAAGATTGTCTGATGACCCCCACCTCCCAGGTCCAATAAGCACATATGTTCTATTTTGCTCAATCATTGATGCATTAATACGAGAAATTGAAGTTGCAATTTCAACAGATTTTTGCCTATCTAATTTCTTGGGATCTATATAAATTATGTCTTTAATTCCATCTACTACTCCATTCCCTAATGATACACTACTATGTGCAAGTGCATTTGTTAACATTGAATCATCAAAATCTACTTCTACTTCTGTAGATTCACTAACCAATGGCCTTAATTGGAGTAAATGAAATTCTTTAACATCTTCATTATCAATTAATGCAAATTCAATCTCAACAGGACAATCTAACATTTCTTCACATTTACGTAATATTTGTTGAAGGATATCACATAGAGGGAATGAATTTCTTTTTAGATATCCACTTAATGTGATTAATCGTGGGCCTTTTCGACCTATTCCATCCCATATACGATTATTTTGAGGATCCCAAGTGGATGCTAGCTGTGAAATTTCTCCATCTTCTTCCGCAGAATCTAAATTTAATTTTAGTAAATTATATTCTGGATTTGTGGTAGGCATTTCAGCGGATTTATCCATTTTCAATGCCCAAAATTGTCTTTGAGCACTTTTTAGTGTGGATTCTATATCTGAAAATTGATATACTCTTTTTGGTCGATGTGGTGAAAACCTCACACATTTTTCCCCCCCTGCTACCGTTTTACCTAATCCTAATGCTGCTGCAGCAATTCCTTCATTGGGTTCCATTGGTCCAACAGGGTAGAAATTAAAACTTCTAGCTACTCCTGCCACAGTTGGATAAAAACGTTCGTTATGTTTTTTACCAATTAGTGGCTGAATTACCACTGCCATACTTTCTTCTTCAATAGAATGCTGAGTTGCCCGAATAAATGACTTTGCAATTTCTGAATATGTTGAAGCATATACTAGTTTTATTGAATTAATTAGTTGTTCAACTCTTACTGACTCATCTGGGTGATCATTTGCTAAAAAATACGTTTTATAAACACCTGCAAATGGTTGATGTAATGCGTCTTCAAGCCTACTTGAAGATCGAATTGCTAAGGGTTGATTAAATTGAAGTGCAAGATTTTTTAATTCTTTTCTTACTTCTTCATCGAATTCACCTGAAATAAAATTTTCAGATACTTCCTCATCATTAATCTCTATTGAGGCCATACTTTGCAATTTATTTTTATCAACAAATCGATCAAATATGTCGGTGCCCAAAACTACAGTTTGGGGGACATCTATTTTCACATTTGTAATATTAACTCCAAAATCTATCTCTTCAAGTTGCATTGAAAAAAATGCTAAACCTCTTCCTTTTCCACCTAGTGACCCAGAACCATATCGTTGAAATCTTCTTCTGAAATCTAATTTGCCAATATAATTTGATACTGAACTTCGTTGTGATTTGATCATATGTTTTTCAATTGTATCTGCAAGAAAACTTTGAACCTCAGTTGAATTATTGAAATCATTTAATGTCAAAGGTCTAATCTTATCTGCTAAATCAAATTCCCCTCTTGTATGTAGCCAATGTGAAAAATTATTATTTAATGCATGAAATTCTACAGATTCAGCAGGCATTTTTCTTAACTTAATAATTAATTCATCTATTGTACTCGCTCTGCCAATTTCACTTTTATCTGGCATTCTAAAAATAAAATCTCCGAAACCTAATTTATATTGTAAATAATTATGTAATTCTGAAAGTAAATTAGGATTGTATTTGTGTAAGAATTCCGCACCCAATGCTATAGCTGGCTCCTCATTATCTTTTTCAGTAGATTGCATTAATATTGGAAGGTTAGGAAATCTTTCTCTAACTCTTTTTATTAATGATAATCCTGCTTGCATTTCTTTCCTATTCATTGCAGGGAATCCAGCATCTGTGATTAAACCAATCAGGTTACGTCCATATGATTCAACATATGCAATTGCATCTTCCATTGTAGTTGCATGCAACACTTTTGTTCTTGCTCTAAATCTCCTCATAGTTTCTTTCAAACTTAATTCCTCGCCAATAACTCCTCTAGTTTGAGTTAAGATCTCCTCATATAATTTAGGCAGATATGATGAAAAGAATCTTCTTGAGTCTTCGACTAAAAGAAGTACGGGAATATTCCCAATTCTAATGTCATGAGCGACATTTCTTTCATCTTCTACTAATTTAATTATGGCAACCATTAATTTAGAATTTCCAGACCACACAAAAATCCTATCGATTGCATCCGATGTATTTATTGATGCTAATTCTCTAGAATTATGTGCTAATAATACGACTTCAGTATTGGGAAGGATTTTTTTAGCACTTTTCCCAAACTCTTCAGCACTCATAGTCCCTACTTTTATCATTGTGATAATGAGATCAAATCTCCATTTCTTCATTAAATCTAAAGCTTCTTCAGCACTATTTGCATGTATGATACGAGGAGCTTGAGATAAATTTAGTTGAGCAAATTCATCAGTCATTAATTCGGCTAAATGATCATCTTCTGCAAGAACATAATGATCATAAGAACTTGATACCAAAAGGACATCTCTGATTTTAAATGGCATAAGCCGTTCAAACCGCTTAACCATCTTGGCCATGGTATGCAATTTGTTCAATATTATTTGATGCCTTTGCATTACCAAGGCATAAATCTATGACGTAAATATACCGTTGCTGCTAACCATAATTTTTGAACTTTATTTAGACTAACTCTTGAACTAAATACATCACCCTGCCTTCTTACGATTTCCTTTAAAATTGAGTCATAAAATGCCATCATTGCTGCTGGTGAATATCTTGTTCTTTTTGGTAACAGTGGGAGTAATTTTTTTGCTTCTTTAAGATAGCTTCTTGCACGTTGAGCATATTCTAAGACATAACCTTCCCAGTCTTGATGCCTACGAACTTCTCCGTTTAACATTTTAAAATCAATTCCTAGTGCATTTAATTCTTCACTTGGTAGATATACTCTGTCTCTATTAATGTCCTCACCAATATCTCTTAGGACATTTGTTAATTGCATAAAAATCCCCCAACTTTCAGCGTATTCTCTTGCTTTTGGGTCATCATATCCATAAATTTCAATACAAATCATACCAACCACAGATGCAACTCGATAACAATAGAGGTATAATTCATCAAAGTCTGTGTACCTATTTGTGTAAAGGTCATCTTCCATACCAGAAATCAAATCGTCAAAATATGCTCTTTGAATCCCATATTCTTCGATGGTATCTTTTAGAGCTAAGAAGACTGGATCAGTACTCCATAATTCATTGTAGCATGTCGATAATTTTTTCCGGAAAAAGAATAATTGTGCCATTTTGTCTTTGTGTAATTCATCATCAAGAATTGCTTTTTTACCAACTAATTTTTCAACATTTTCTCTATACTTTTTTGCTTCTGGATCTTCTATTCCAAGTCCGCCAGGAAATCGATCTTGCCAGTCTCCATCTGCTATGTCGTCAGCTCTACGACAAAAAGCATATGCTGCACACATTGCTCTTCTTTGTTCTTCAGGAAGATATTTGAAAGAGTGATAAAAATTTCCTGCCTCACGAACAGTTAATTCTTCACAAAAGTCATAAGCCTTTTCGATAATCTCTCTAGGTGGCTTATGTTCCCATATAGGGGCTTCAAGATGCATAAATGGATCAATTAGTTCAGATTCATTACGGATATTAATGAGTGCTAATGCTTCTCTGAGTGCATCCATTGCAGTTACAGATACAGCATTCACAGCATCTTTTGTCAATACAACGGCTGCTCGAAGAGCCTTTAATGCTAAATCTGCAGTTAACGTTGGTTTTTGTTTTAGTATATTTTTATTTTTGAAAATATTACCAATTCCAACATCTCCAGCCATCTAAATATTCCCCTCTAATTACGACGCTACGCATTATCCCATACCCTTACCCTTTTTGTGTGCTTCCTTCCAAAGTTTACGAGACGCCATTAACATACGCAATTGCTTCAATTTACTTATCTTAGGTCTTTTACTCCAAGTATCGTAACCTTGCTTCTCAATTGCATCTAATATTGCTAACCCTCCCATAGTAAACATTCGTAAATCCACGGCTAACATCGGATCTATTTTATCCCATAGTTGTGTTCCTTTTTCAAAGAATTCACGTGCTCGCTCTACTTGATATCTAATTAATGCTCTCCATTCATCATTCACAATACGATTTTTATAATCTTCTAAAGAGTAATTAAAGCGTTCCATTTCTTCAATAGGCATATAGATTCTATCTTGATCTAAATCACGACTTACATCTTGCCAATGATTTGCAAGTTGTAATGCGGTGCACGTGTAATCACTTATTTTTTGTAACTCTTCTTCATTATGTCCATATATGTAAAGAAACAAATGACCTACTGGATCGGCTGAATGAATGCAATAGTTTTTTAATTCCTGATAATTATTATATCGAATCTTTTCTTGATCGAACTTGAATGCTTCAATAAGTCTCTTAAATGGAGTGATGGGGATATTGAATGTATTAGCTGTATGTGAAACTGCCCTTAGGATCGGGTGTCTTGGTACACCTTTCCATGGTTTTTCTTCTGAATTAAATGCTCTTTCTAAATCATCCATCCATTCATTTAGTAGCAGTACTCTTTCAGAGGGAGGAAATGGCGAATCATCACCTAAATCATCACCATAACGACAAAAAGCATAGATGTTTTCTATGTGTTGTTTGATGTCTTTAGGAGTAAACCAATTTGAAATAATAAAGTTTTCATAATTTGCTTTTGCAATCTTTGTGCAATATTTTTGTGATGATTCTAAATCATCAAATGTATCATACCCTGCCAAAAATATTTCTTCATCACTTATTTTGTGATTTCCCCAATTAAATCCTCCCATTTTCTCACCCTCACAAAACTCCCCATTTTTCATCGCCACGTCTCGGTGGTTGTGGCCAATTTCCCCAAAGGTCCTCAGACTTCCAGTCATCTAATTCAAGTGCACTTGCTGCAGCCATCAATCCACTAGTTACGGCACCTTCCATGGTAGATGGCCAGTTATTGTTGATATAATCTCCACACAAAATTAATCCTGGAATAATTTCATTTGCTTCTGGACGAAATTTTGTACTACCGATTTTAGTTGAAAATGTTGCTTTTGGAGATTTAATGATTACTATTTTTGAGAGATGTTTTGAATGCCCAGGCCAAATTTTCTCAATTACCTTTCTGTATTCCTCTTCCAATTCATCATTAGAATATTTTAGGTATGAATCTGCATAACTCACAGGAACACTTAACCATTGATGTATTTCGGAACTTACACTTTCTTTTAATTCAAAATTCCGATTAAATACCATTTGAATGATTGGCTCATTTACTAATGCCGTAAAATGAAAATCATTTTTTGTGATTTGTTTGGTATATAGTCCATGGATCCCAATTAGGGCATTATATTCCATTTCTTCTAAATCCTTACATATCTTTTTAACAGAATCTGGTCCAGTTTTTAACAACTTATTTGCTATGTGATGTGGTGTTGCTAAGATGATTAAATCAGCATTAATTTCTTCAGAGGATGTTTTTACTCCACTATACTTTCCATCATCCCATATTAATGAATTTATTTTTGTGGATTTATGAAGTTCAATCCCACTTTTATTTAGTGAATTTGTAATTTGATTTTCAAATATATGTGAGAGGTGTTCTGTAAATGCCCCTACATCAAAAGCATCAAAATTACCAAAAAGCCCACGTTTAAATAGAAATACTGCTTGTGATGTACTTGCATTTTTTGCTGAAATATTTAGAGCGGCAAGAACAAAAAAACCCCAAAAAATATCAATTGAGGTTTGAGTTTGACCATTGCTTTTAAGCCACTCTTCAAAAGAGACATCATCTAATTCCATTCGCTCTCCTTCAGACATATTTGATAATTTCTTTACCACTTTTCGCATTGACAACTTATCTTTGAATTTTAGGTGCGGGAATTTTAGTAAACTTTTTGCCATATGATTTGGAGGTTTTAGATTCGAATCATATAATCTTCCGGTAATTCCGGAATTAGGATTTGTAAATGAAAGAGAAGTTCTTTGTTGAAATCTAATTGACTTTTGTGCATTACATCTGGAAAGCAATTGTAAAAAATGATCATATACTCTAAAACATGCATGTTGGCAGTTATCTAATTGTAATCCTGTATCTGGTTCTCTAATTGATGAAACTCTTCCGCCTAGATGTTTCCTGGCTTCAAATAAATGTACATTCCATTGTCCAGAATCTTGTAATGCTAATGCGGCAGTAATGCCCGCAAGCCCACCTCCGACAACTATTGCTTTCCTCATCTGTATCATCTGGGGTAGTATCTAGTTATAGCCTTCTTGTGGATGAATTGATTTTGTATTAATAGATACTTTGAATACCAAGTGTAAGGGTTAAACTCTTGAATGACTCTTAGTTAGGAGTGCAAAAGGTGGTCGTCTATGTTCTGTGATTCTTGCAGTGAAGAAGTACCCGAGGACAGTATATTTTGTCCAGAATGTGGGGCAAGACAAAACCTTTCTCGGGCATCTTTTGGGGCACCTACAGAATCATTGTCTGGAGGAGTTGCAACATCTTCAGGAACGGGAGTAGTTACTCCTCAAGCATTTAATAAATCAGAGAATGAATCTTCAGAAAAACCAACTATTTCCGAAGAATTGTTATCACAAATTGTATCTAAAACAGCAACTAATGAAAAGAATTTGATGAACACACCTTCATTATCTCAAGCGCCTTCAAATACTGGCCCAACAATTGTTCCAATGACTTCTAGTATGGGAGAATCTTCCAATTCCAGCCCTACTGGAGAATTAGTAGAAAGAATTATGATTGCAGAAAAAGAAATTAAAGAAGAGCAAAGAAATAAATGGTTAGAAATGAATGAAACTGCAAGTAATGTACTATCTCAAGTTAATTCAGATTTACCTTCACATCTACGCCCTATCGATGAAAAAACATCAGCGGCATCTAATTTTCTCAAACAGACGATTGGGGAAGAAGAGAATGATGGGGATTTACCAGATGCATCCCTACTAAGAAGAATGACAGAAGTTGCAATACGTAGAGTTGCTAGAAAAAGAGGAGTGGCCGTAGAGTCTCCACAATCAAAAATTGTAGATGACACTGCACAAATAAATATTACTTTCATTGATGATGGGCGAGTTTTAGATACACCCGTTGATTTAGCTAATGCATTTAAGAGACAAATAGATACTGAATTAGCATTAAAAGGTTTTGATATTAGTTCAAATATAGTATTATTCAAAAGTAGAGACGGTTCTGTAAACAAGGTTTTCGGAGAAAATATGGATGACGATGACGATGACGAAGATAGTTTTGCATGTGAGGCATGTGGAGAATTAGTCAAAGGATCTGATAATTCCTGCCAAAGTTGTGGGGCAATTTTTGAAGAGGAAGAAGAAGAAGAAGAATCACGTGGCCCACCAGGAAGAGGAGGTCCACCCGGAAGAGGCCCCGGAGGGCCACCTAGAGGAGGAGGTCCACCAGGAAGAGGCCCCGGAGGACCACCTAGAGGCGGAGGTCCACCAGGAAGAGGAGGTCCACCAGGAAGAGGAGGCCCACCAGGAAGGGGAGGTCCCCCAAGTAGAAGTCCAGGAGGTCCACCCGGAAGAGGAGGACCCGGCGGAGGACCACCTAGAGGCGGCGGTCCACCAGGAAGAGGTCCAAAAGGTCCATCTAGAGGTAGCCAACCCAGTGGCCCCAAACGTAGATGATTAGAATTAAGTCATCTTAATCCTGCATTTTTTAACGCTTTTAATAGTACTTTTCCGATTTCAGAGGGGTCATTCGCACATGAAATTCCTGCAGCTTCCATTGCTGAAACCTTTTCTGTTGCAGTGCCTTTCCCCCCACTTATAATTGCTCCAGCATGCCCCATTCTTTTTCCAGGTGGCGCAGTCATTCCAGCAACAAACCCTACAACTGGTTTTGTCATATTTTCTGAAACCCATTCAGCGGCTTCTTCTTCTGCATTTCCTCCAATTTCACCAATCATTACTACAGCAACGGTTTCAGGGTCATTTTCAAATGCACTTAGGCAATCTATGAATCCAGTTCCATTTACTGGATCCCCTCCGATTCCAACACATGTTGTTTGACCTTCATCAATACTCATTGTTTGCGCTACTGCTTCGTATGTTAGAGTTCCAGATTTTGAAACAATTCCGATTCTTCCTTTTGCATGAATATGCCCAGGCATAATTCCAATTTTACAGCCCCCTTTTTCACCAGGAGTGATAATTCCAGGGCAATTTGGTCCTATTAGACGAACACCCTCAATTTTTGCAACATGTGCAGATGCTTTGATCATGTCAAGTGTAGGAATACCTTCTGTAATACATACTATTACTCCTTCTCCTTTAACTTCATTAAATGCATTTGCCGCTTCAATTATGGCACTAGCTGCAAAACGAGGAGGAACATAAATTACACTTGCATCAGCAGATGAATTAGTAATTGCTTCTTTCATTGTATTCCAAATAGGAACTTCACAAACACCTAAATCGATACTCAGTCCACCTTTTCCAGGAGTTACTCCTCCTACTATATTCGTCCCATATTCTACCATTTTTGTTGCATGGAATGTACCTTGTTTACCAGTAATTCCTTGAACTAATATTTTAGAATCTTCTTTAATCCAAATACTCATTAGAGTTCACCCCCTACTAAACTTACAATTTTTTGTGCCCCTTCTGCTAATGTTTCAGCAGTATGTATGTTTAAAGTACTTTCAGAAAGAATTTCCCTTCCTTTTTTGAAATTTGTACCTACCAATCTTACAACTAGTGGGATATCTAAATCCAGTGCTTGTGTTGCTCCAATTACTCCTCTTGCAATAATATCGCAACGCATAATTCCTCCAAAGATATTTACTAATATCCCTTTGACGGCAGGATCATCTAAAATTATACTAAATGCTGTTTTAACTTGTTCTTCATTAGCACCTCCTCCAACATCTAAGAAATTTGCAGGCTCTCCTCCGTATAGTTTGATGACATCCATTGTTGCCATAGCAAGCCCAGCACCATTAACCAAACAACCGATATTTCCGTCCAGTTTAACGTATGAAAGCCCGGTATCTTTTGCTTTAACTTCAGTAGGTTCTTCTTCAGATAAATCTCTAAGGTCTAATATGTCTTGATGCCTAAATAATGCATTTTCATCAAAGCTAACTTTTGCATCTAATAAGATCATTTCATTATCTTCAGTTCTTACTAATGGATTTATTTCAATCATTGCACAATCTTTTTCAATAAATAATGAGAACAGACCTTGAATCATTTTTGAAAAAGAGATGGTAGCTGTTTCATTTAAATTTAGAGAAGTAGATAGTTGTTTTATTTGAGAATCTAATAATCCTTGAGATAAATCAACATGAACTTTATGTATTGCATCAGGCGTATTTTCTGCTACTTCTTCAATGTCCATTCCCCCTTCCATAGAGGCCATAATTAAAGGCATCTTTAGTTCACGATCGACTAATATTGCTAAATAATATTCATGTGCAATTGAACAACCTTCTTCTATGTAAATATTATTTACAATTTTTCCATTTGCTCCTGTTTGTTTTGTAACTAATTTATTTCCAATAATTGATGTGGCATATTGCTCTACTTCATCACGATTAAATGCAATTTTAACTCCACCTTCCATTACTACCTCTTCAGTTCCAGGTTTGTAAAGAATACCTTTTCCTCGTCCTCCTGCATGAATTTGGCTTTTAACAGCAACAATTTCACTGCCTAGGGTGTCATATGCATTTACTGCTTCTTCAATTGAATTACAATGTACTCCCTTTTGTACAGGTAACCCTTGCGTTTTGAATAATTGTTTCCCTTGATATTCGTGTATATTCATTTGCTCACACCCTACCGAATCAAAACACGCCTTTGAACTAATCTCATGTCAAAATTAAAAATTTCAACCAATTAATTAACGAATAGTCGCTTTGTTTATGACAACATAGTATTTCGCAGTGTTATGCAAGTAATTGTCTTGGCGGGAGGTTTTGGTTCAAGGTTAGCGCCTTGGACTTCACATGTACCAAAGCCATTATTGCCTATGTTAGACAAAACATTGGTTGAGAGAGTACTTGATTTACTGCCTATAGATGAAGTAGACAAAGTAATTATAGCGGCAGGATATCGGGTAAATGATATCAAGAATTATTTTGAAAAGTTAGATTTACCATTTGAGGTAATTGTACAACCAGAAGAAGAGCCATTAGGTACAGGAGGGGCCATAGCGAATTGTAAAGAATTTATTTCTGAAACCTTTTTAGTAATTAATGGAGATTTAATTACCAGCGTAGATATTAGTTCATTAGTTAAAGAACATAAAAAAGCAGGTGTATTAGCATCTATTTCTCTTTTTGAAGTTGAAGACCCTACCCCCTTTGGTGTTGTTAAACTTACAGAAGACAACAAAATTACGCAATTTCAAGAAAAACCAAAATTAGAAGATGCATTTAGTAATTTAATAAATGCAGGCACCTATGTTCTTGAACCAAGTATTTTCGATTTAATGCCCGATGGAGCACATAGTATGGAACGGGATGTGTTCACAAAAATTGCACCACTAGGACAAATGCTTGGTTTTGAATTCAAGGGGTATTTTGTAGATGCTGGAACTCCAGCCTCATGGCTAAAATCTTGTCAGACTTGTTTAATTGATAATCGCTGGATCTCAGGTTCAAATCAAGATAATAATTGGATCGGAATAAATTGTACAATAATAGGTACTAATCTAAATGAATCTTACATTTCAAATAATTGTATGATTGATGATTCAATAATTTCAGAATCTTGTATACTTAGTAATTCAATCATAAAGTCTGGAAGTAACTTAAATAGAACATTAGTTGGTGAAAATGTAAAGATTGGGAAAAATTGTAATTTAGAAAATGTAATTGTAGATTATAATGCCATAATGCCAGATGGATGGAAACAGTCTGGTGGAAGGTATCCTAATCAGTGAAAGTCAAAAAGTAGATGCTTCTGCTAGGTTCAATGACCCAACCTCTTATCTGTGTTAATTTTAAAATTCATCCACAAGCATTTGGTGAAGGTGCTGAAAAATTAGCATTAATTATGGCCAAAGTAGCTAAAGAATTTAATGTTCGTATTGTAGCAGCAGTATCTGCATTTGATTTATCTCCCATCGTTTCCAAGTAGATGGTTTAGAGGTTTGGAGTCAACACTTAGATCCAATAGACCAAGGAAGTTATACGGGATCTTTACAACCAAAAAATGCTTATTTTCATGGAGCAAAGGGAACTTTATTAAATCATGCAGAGAATAATATTTCATTGGAGACTATTGAAAAAACATTGAGTTTAATTCCTGAAGGTATGGTGACTTGTGTTTGTGCTGCAGATGTAGAGCAAGCAAGAGCAATTGCTGCTTTCGGACCAGATATGATTGCAGTTGAACCTCCTGAATTAATTGGAGGGGATATCTCAGTAACTACTGCAAATCCTGATATTATCAAAAACACCGTTGAGGCAGTAAAATCTGTTAATCCTAATGTGGAGGTATTAACTGGTGCTGGTGTAAAAAACGGTGAGGATGTAAAAATGGCAATAAAACTTGGTACAATTGGAGTATTATTGGCATCAGGAGTCACTAAGTCAGAAGACCCCGAAGCAGTACTAAGGGAGTTATGTTCATCACTTAATGAATAGAGACTGTTCTAGATTAAAACTTTAGGATGTGTATTGAGGAACTTATCAACATTAAAATGCCGATTGGTATTATTACAAGTCCTACATATCTGGACATATATGATTCACTTAGATTTCCAATTAAGGATCCTACTTTTCCAAAGGATGCACCGAAGACTCTACTAAATAATACATTAATTCCTAAGAGGAGTAATGAAATTATCATTATAAATAATCCTCCAAATATTCCAAAGATACTAGTCGTCATTGGAGTTGTAACCATTTGTATGAAAAACATAGGATATATTGTCCATGTAATCCATCCAACCAATATTCCAAGTTCTACATCTCTTTTAGTTGTATTAAATCCTCTTTTTTGTCGATATGCATGAGGTAAGTGAGGATAAAACCTACGAATCAAAAAGTTGATTTCTGGAATACTTTGTAACCAGATTAATGAAACTCCATGCCAAATAAGCCACATTGATAGAATTAATTCTACTATCCACCACATGCCAGGTGAAAATCCTACAATTGAAAGGATAATTTGTGGAAATACTACAAGTGCAGCCCCGAATCCACCTCCAATAACCGTCCCTAACCAAATTGAACCAGGGAATAGGGGGTTTTCTTTTTCATCATCTGGATTTGTTTCCTTTTCTTTATTCGGAAGTGCATAAAAAATACCTGGTATTCCTGCTATTAAGATTAGGCCTAACAACGAAGTAATTGAATTATATGAGCCGCCAGAGCCTACTTTATTTAATTCTTCAATAATCTCATCTTTGCCTGCAAAGCTAGGTTTTAACCAAGAGATTGTTCCTGATTTATCAATGATTAATATTGCATCCCCAGAACCAGTAGGTAATTGTGATGCAATTTCTCCATCAGAGGTATCCATTAATAGTGGCCAAGAACCATTAACTATTGAGGAATGAAAATCTAAATCAATTAACCTAACATTATTGCCTGTTGCTAATTGTGCAACTGCAATATCAGGTTTACTTTCAATCAAAAGTTTAAATTCATTATATTGTTGAACTGAATTCGGAGACCCAATCTGATATACTCCAAGTACAAGAGCATCCTTACCATCTAAGAGTTCATTTAGACTTACTGAATCTCCTGCGTGAGTAAGCAGATCAAAATTAGGAACAGCCCCATTTTCTCTGTAATAGGTATTTCCTATATTCTCCATTTGTGCAGCCCAAGGAATGAATGCTAGAGTCATTAAGAGCATGATGACCATTACTGGCCATGGCATGATTCCAGAACCCCTTAGAGACATGCCAATATATCCAATTAAACAAATAAACCATGTTATGGCAAGAATTAATGTTGGAGATGTTCCATCGCTGTCTGGATTATCTACTCCGAAACGGTAAGATGATTGAATAAATGTCACACTTACTCCAGACATTTTACTTGCATCTGGACATTTTGATACCGATGAAGTATCCCAATCACTCATATCTACTGAACGAATACATGACTTTAACAAATGATGTCCTGGACCAAGTTGTATTTTTCCAACCCAAGTATATGCAGTTCTATTGCCTTCTACAGTAGCATTTCCATCTGGCTTATCAAAATGTTCAATATATTGGTCTTGGGTATCGGTATCATAAACATCTTCATCAATTGGTCCCCAAATAAATAAATCAAAATATCTTAAATCATAATCATCCATTCCCCAAGGAGAATAAGGTATAAATTTCATGTGGGGGATTCTATTGTCATCTACTTCAACAGTTAAATTTGGTTTTAATAAGTCACCTTGAATAACAATCCCCGTAGTAGTTTCTAATCCTCCCCACCAAAGTGTAGCTCTTGTTACTAGGCAAGGATGCGAAACTGCAACTGCTAATTCGAATGAATCTCCCTCATTGATTAATAAATTTGTATCAAATGTTTCTGTAGAATATTTTTTAATATCATTGTGCCTTAATACTCCCTCAGAAGTAATAGTGTCTTGTAATATACCATTTCCACCCACTGAAACATCTACATCAAAAGAAGTTACTGTTCCAGTACAAGCCACTGCTTGAGCAGGATTTCCAAAAGTCAAACTTACAAACAAATCAACACTAATATTTGATGAGATATTCATTGTTTCTGTTGCAGGTTTAGATGAAATTTCAAATAATAAATCAGATTCAGAACCAAATTCAATATTCCCCAATGGTTCTGCAGACGTGGGGTAATTCCGATCTAATTTTGTTTCAAATTGAGCAGGGTCTTCTTCAGTTGGTAATTCTTGAACATAAATCATATGATGCTCAGGCAGTTTCCAACTTTCTGTACCTAATGGAATTACTTCACTTTCATCTTCATCTGCAGCTAATGAGGGATTAGGGAGAATTAGAATAAATATTATCAAAAGAAGCAAGCCGAAATGAAAATGATTCCGCTTAACTACTCCATCCATGACCACTCGAGTCGTGGTTAGTTGAATAATTAGCCCTTTGAATAATTCAAATAATTACAAAAATAAGAGTAAATAATAATCCAAATCCAATTGCAGCATTATTCACTCCCCCTTTTGAAATCCATCCTCTGTTTTCGTAAAGCCCACCAATTAAACTATCAAATTGACACCCCAGCCAACCTGCAATAATTGAAATGCTAGACCAGTAAATACAAGTTACTAAATTAAATTCACTTGGTAACCATGCAAAGATTAAACCACATATTCCAATAAGTAAACTGCCTAAAAATGCTGCTTTTTGCCCAATAGGGGAATAACCTCCATTTGTTCCAGGCGGTACAACTTGATTTGAAATAATTAGTTTTACTCTTGGATCAAGACACCCAAACTCAGAGGCCCATGTGTCTGCAGAAGCCACACATACTGCCGAGATATACAGTGGTAATGTCATAGTCCAATCTTGAATAATAAATGCAAATATAGCCACAGTTCCTGGAATAGCACCATTTGAAATGACATTTTTCCATCCTCGTGATCCATCATTTGATTCATTTACACCTAATTTTATTTTCCTTTCCCATCCCCATTTAGTTGCTAAATGTGCTGAAATAAGAAAGGTAAGTAATATTACTAACCAAGACCAATGAGTTAAGCAACCAATAATTCCTCCAAGACTTGCAGCTGCCAAAGTTCCTTTGGTATCAAGAACCTTTGCAATGGTAGATAGAGAAATCAGAACTAGAATAATCCCAAAGGTAATTTGAATATTCGTGGATGTTAATCCACCGGGAAGTTCAACACCAGTTATCATCGGAACATTCCAATCGATGAACATTATCTATACCATCTTATCGGGCAATAATTTGACATTTTGAACAATAAAGCGGCCAACTACTAATAAACCACTTATCAAAACCATTATCCACAAAAGACTCCCCATTGTTGAGTAAACTACGTTTGTAGTGTTTTTAATAAATAGATACTCTACGAAAAAACTACTCCCATTCCAAAATGAATGTCCGATTATTGCTAATATTAAACCAATTCCTAGATTGCTTGGTAAGTTATTTGTTATATTCTGTAATTCTTCTCCTTTCTTTAGATATAGGATGCTATCTTGTTCTTTTATTTCTCTTGAGTCATCTTTATCTTCTATTGTAGTTTGAATTACTTTTTTTGTTTTGGAATCGATTAGTTGCCATTTATTTTCCAAATCATACTCTTTTTCAGAATCAATAATTTGATCATGTGTCTCATTTTTTAAGATATACCATGCAAAACCAATTCCCGTTAATCCTGTCCACAGAGCATGTCCGGGAATAGAACCAATTGCTCTAATCAAAGAAGTTAGTGTGAAACTTAACGGTCCACCTGCCCAAGATAATGCAATGTATTGTAAATTTTCTAGCATTGCAAAACCTAAACCTACTGTAAAACCAATTTCAAATCCTCTTCTTGGACTATCGATGAATTCTTTACACCACCATATGGCACCTAATTTACATATTTCTTCACCTATTGGAGCAATAAATGCGAGTAAAATCATCTGAGTAATTGGAGAACCAATACCAAATGTGTCAGAGAGGAATATGTTTCCGCTAGTGTTCAAAAATAACGCAGGAATTGTACAAATCATTCCGGCTACAAGAGCAGATTCTGCACGAAATTCGGTAGTTGGTAAATTTAATGTTCTAGCTGAATAACTCCACCATGCAAATACTGGAATACTAAAACCTGCTAACCAAGTAGGAATTACAAAAAAGATTGTAATCATCATAGTTAAATCAGAAGGGTTGGTTAGTAATGCTATGAATATCATAACTGAAAATATCATGGCTGAAGCAAAAATTAACCAGAGGTTTTTTGATGGAGGCATATCTAATAATCCGGAATCATGTACTAAATGATGAGTAAAAAGTGTAGGTGATGGAGTAACTAATGTTTCATTATTTGGCATTATGTGTGTTTTTTTGCCCCTTTCGTTAGGAATTGCTAATTGGATATGTATCAGCCTAGGGCGTCTAATCCAGAAGAAAATAAATAATAATGGCAGCGAACAGAATAATCCGATATATGATAGAAATATGCCTTCAAATTCACCTAAGAATAATCCCACGCCAATCATTAGAATTGATTGAGATAATAGATATGTTACTATCACTAAACCAATAATTCTTCTGACTATGGTCCATGGTTTACTCATTTGGGATAATATTAATTCTTCTTTTGGTAGAGACATTTTTTCTCTAAATAATTCATTTGTTGTAGTATTAGAAATAAATATAGGATTTGGTAGAGGGACGTCTGCTGTAAATGAGGCAACTTCTTCACCCGGGGCCATAAACGGTGATATGTTTATTATTAGTAAGTATATCTTAAGAATTAGCTACTCAGTTCGCCCATCAATCGTCATTTAAACAGCAGTCGGATTAAGCGTTCATCACAGTAGCAAGATTAACCAAGAGGTTATAATTATTAGATTCACCTGTTCATTTCCTTCTTTTTTAACTAATTTTCGAATAGAAGGTTTGTAGTGCTAATACAGTTTCGACAGTATTCATGGAAGTCGCAGATATCCGTTCAGAATTTATTATAGAAGATTTTATTCCTATTGTTTTTGGAATAATTTTATCTTCTTTGATTTTCAGATATTGGGTCCCTTTTGCTTTGCGTAGAGTACAAATTGCATTTTATACAGATGATGGGATTTATGAAGTCCACAGAATTACAGACACATTCAAGGAATCAAGAAAATTACTTGGTGAGGATGGTGCTATTTTCGGAGTTACACTTTACAGAATGGCAGTCACTGGCCTAATGATCTTAGCAGGGGAAATTGCATTTGAGCCTCAAGAATATTCATTGCACGTTTTGTTATTAATTATGATTTTACTTGCTATCCCTATATTGATATCTCCTGTTTCATCATTGATTGGACAATTTACAAACACATTATCATCACGTAAGGCAGATTTAATTGATTATAAAAAGAATAGAAGAATATTAATTGTTGTAGTTTCGATAGTGATGGTTGCACTTTCTCTCGGGTTTTGGGTATATTTAACTCGAACATTAGGGGCTACCCAGGAAGAAGCTAGGGCTTGGACATTAGTTTTGTTTTTATTTCCCTCTGTATTAGTTTATGGAAGGGTCATGGGTTCTTCATGGAATGGTTTGGTTCAACAAAAATGGAAACGTGCAAAAGGTCAAGCATCTGCTTTAAACCCCCATCCGCCAGGGTTCTTTGCTAGGTTACTTGCATTATTTATTTTAGGAAATATTGTTTTAATGCCGATTACAGCATTAAATGGGTTTTCATCTTATTTTTATGAAATTTATCTTTACAAATTTATAGGGCCAGAGGATTTATTCATGCACTCTGCTACAGCATTATCTGTATATCCTGAAATGTCCGGCGTTCCTTTGTCACAAAAAGGTGGTTTTATTGGCTTCCTTTCTATAGAATTATTTTCTCAAGTCCCAGATGTATTTGTTGCCAAATTCTTATCACAATTAACCGTGTTATTTTTAATTCTTAATGTCACCTTGATTGGATTAGCATTTGTTTATGAGATGGTAAGAATGCAATTCCTAGGATTAGGTTCAATTGGAGGAATTGGTGGAGTTGTAGTTGCCGATGGAAGATCTTTACGTGCAGAATCATCTCATAGAGGCTTATTAGTATCCTTTTGTTTTTCTGCATTTACGGGATATACAGTATTATTGTTAGTTATGGCAATTTTTGGTAGGTTCCCAGGGGTTTTACCAGATGCAGAAATCTGTACTGCTGAGTTGGACTCTCTTGTAGGAGGTTTGTCTCCAGAGTTTAGAGGAACATCATTACATGCAGAAACATGTGGCGTTCTTAGTTTGGCTGTTGTCAAAAAATTAACATTTGCTATTAATGCTGCAGGTCAAGGATTATTTATTCCTTTTTGGTTGATTTCTTTACCGAAATGGTTCAGAATGCGCAGGGCAAATTTTGATTTATCAGCAATTGAAGACAGAGGAGGACCAATGATAATTGAAGATAAGAAAGAGATGGCCAAATTACTATCTAGGACCAAGCCTGGTGAAGATGCACTTTCATTATTGAAGTCTGACAGATTAAATGATTTAGTTGGTGTTTTAAGGAGGTTAGACCGTAGTCATGCGTCTAGAGATAGGGAATTACATGCTAGGACAGAGATGCTTTTTGCAGCAAGTCGTGGAGATTGGAACAGAGCAGAAGATTATGCTGTAAACCTTCTTGCACAAAAAGAAGGAGAGGATCTCATGTGTCGTAAATTATTAGCAGCATCAGCACTTGCGAATAGAGATTTATTAGAAGCAAAAATAAGATTAGATGATCTTCCCGAAAATGATGCTGAATCGGATCAATTAAGGTGGGTTGCCTCATTATTTGCACTTAAAGGGAATTTAAGAAAATTTGAGGTTGATGAAATGTTACAACTAACCCCTGGAGGCCGAAGATTAGAAGATTTAGTTTCAAGGTTCCCTCTATTGATGGCTTGGCCCTCTAAAAAGCCACGAATCGATAATGCAGTAGATAGAAGAGGATTACTTGGAGATATAGCGAGATTACGTTTAAGTGGCCGTAGTGAAGATGCATTAGTAAGAGTTAGAGAAATACAATCTATGATGCCTGCTCTGCTAGGTGCTCGATGGTTTGTTGCTGAGGCATTATGCTTAATCGATTTAGGTCGAATAAAAGATGCTATGGATATACATTTTGAATTAAGTAAATCAGAGTCAGAAGATCCTTATGTTGCAGGATTGTGTGAAGTATTGAGAACTTTAGGTGAGAGTGCACCGCATTTAATTGATAGAAGGATGGAGGGATTAATTGAAGTTTCAATTGCGACAGAGACTAAAAAATTAAGTAGATTAGAATGGTCAAAAATTGTAGATAGTATGCCTACAAATGCAGTAGCAGCTTTGAAATTAGGACGTAAAGGAGAGGATGAAGCGTTGGCATCTAATGCATGGATTTCAATGGGGCCAGCCTTAAAGAAAAATATGTGGCCTGTAGTTAGAGGGGGATTTGCAGTGTCAAATGCATTATTTATTTGTATGGTTTTGGCAGGCTCATTAGTCATATATATGGAGGGGGCATTAGGGATTCCGTTAGTCATTGGAGCAGTAGGTTTGTGGGCACGCGCAGGAAATATGCGTCAAGTAGTAAGGCATAGAGATATGCCATTGTGTAGAGATTATTCATCACGTTTGAGATCTAAAAGAGCTATGGTGAGGTATGAGGAATTGCCAGTTGGAACACATTTAATGTTAAGTGGAATCGTAGTTCCAATTGCTGAGATCGCAATTGACCTAGGATATCCTCTATGGGTAGATCCTTTAGTAGGTAAACGAGAAAAATTATTGCCAGGATTAAATTTAGGGAGAGGTTCAAGTAAAAAACGTAAGAAAAAACTTGAAGCAGATCTTGATGGCGAATCCACTGGAATTGAAGGCCGAGGAAAGGCATCTAGACCTACATTACTTTCACTCATAGATAAGAAAAGCCAACAAAAAAGAAAGAAGTTTGATGGGATCCGTAATATGTCCTCCAGTGTTGTTCAAGCAAGAGATGATGGAATTACGTTCGATACAGAGGAACATGATGAGAGGCAGAAAGGTGGACCTAGGCGCCCATCTGAAAGAGGTACTTCAAGGAAAAGAACTCCGCCTCCAGGGTTTAAACGAAAAAGCTCTCACGGAGATAGTGATTCAATCTTTTATTGAATTATTCTTCTTCAATATTAAAGCCACCAATCTGGCCAGAGAACATCTCATCTAGCATCTTAGCTTCACTATTTGAGATTATTCCATCATCCAATACAGATAATACATGTTCTTGTTCTCCTAAAGATAAGTTAAGAATTTTGCATGCTTTGGCAATCATCGTCATTTCAACATCGTTAGGGTATACCCTGTGATTTTTCACTGCACTATCGAATGCGGCTCTTGCAGCAATTAATATTGCTTCATCCTCATTAATTCCTAAATCTGAACACATTAGAGCTATTGTTCCAGATTCTGCTTTATCCATTTTACCATCGTTATATGCTTCTGAATATAATTCTCTTAATGATCTTACTCTTTCTTGCATTAGAATTGCTATTGGTCTAGTTGGTTCAATATTTTCAAGAATTATCTTAACAATTACAGTGATTGGCGCAGAAAGAATCATTCCAATAGGCCCCCATACAAAACCACCATATGCAAAGGTAAGCAATAATAATACGGGACTTACATCTAATTGATTCCCTGTCCATTTTGTTTCAATCACTGCACCCCATAGTTGTTGATTGGCAATAATAATGACTAACACAAGAGTTCCTGCAACCCATTGGCCACCTAGATCATCCCATGCCAGTAAGCCAAATAGAGGGTCTTGAATTGCTAAAAACCCTAATATGATTGCAGGGACTGAAGCAATAATTGACCCAATGTATGGTACATAATTGAATAAAAATGCAAGTATTCCCCAAACAAACCATAGTGGAACTCCTAAGAGTAAACAAATTAATCCCGTACATATTCCCGTACCTATACTCACATTTGTTTTGGTTATAAGATATGCATTTACACTTGCTTCAATTTTCCTAGTGACTTTTGTTATACTTTTTGCTTTATTTCCTGGAAATGCTCTAGCAACACGCCCTTCAAGATAAGGCATCTCATAAATTATGAAAACTAGGAATAATATCATTGTAACTGCACTAAATGCATATCCACCTAAAGTACCAATGAATCCTGCTCCTTGATTTGCACCTAATGAATTAAATGGATCTTCAAGTCCACTAACATTAAGTCCAGTATTATTCAATGTAAGGTATAAGTCTGCATAATTTGTTTCAAGAGTCTCTATTCCCCCATTTTCCAGATATTCTTGAACATTATATGCTATTGCAACAAATCCTCCAACTAAGATATTAATGAACATTAGAAGTATAAAGAAATATGACCATCCTTCACCCATCTTAAATTCCTTCATCAGATATCTAGCACCTGGCCTTAGAATTAGATATGCCAATACAGCCATTGCAAATGGTTGTAGGACTGGTGCTAATACTTGAAGTGTAAATCCCCCGATAAAAAGAACTAGACATACATTAGTTACAATAGGTAATTTTTGTTTTAGTAGAATTCTTAATTCCTTGGTAAGAATTGAATTCATTTCTAGTTCGTTTTCCCTATCTTGGCTCATGCTATCGCACATCCCATAAGGTATGAGTATGAAATCATAACGGATGAGTAATTTTATGTATGTTATGTTTGATAAAGGAACCCGTAATAGCGTGAGATGAGCCACATGAATTCTGAATTATCACAAAAAAGAAAATCTGGATTAATTGTAATCTTACTTTTGTTTTCCATATTGCTTTCATTAGTACCCACAAATATATCTGCAGAAAGAGTAGATTTCAACGCAAGTATAGATTTTGAATTAGGGGAAAGAATTACCCCTGGAAATGGAGTAAGAGTTGCTTGTTCTTCGCCTCAAAATGATGCAGGTGCTGGAGGAGACGTTGGAAATTCAGATTTAACTAGTTATTATCTTGGAATGGACGTTACTTTGAGTACTACTGGTTGTATTGATGATATTTCCGATTGGGCTGACTTTTATGAAATAGATGTTTCAGCTGGCAAGGATGTAAGTGTAGAATTAACTGTGCCAACAGGTTCAGATTTTGATTTATACATCAAAGATTCAACCAATACAACTTTTATTGATGTTTCAGAATTTAATGATCCTTTAGAAAGTGTATTTATGACAAATTCTAGTGGGACTTACTATATTTGGGTAAATTGGTGGTCAGGAGATGGACTTTATGGGTTAGATATTTGGACAAATAATAGTTCTCCAAAACCTGATTTAACTGTAGATTCTATAGTTGGCCCATCTGCAGCAAATCTAGGGGATATAGTACTAATTGATTTTAACGTAAATAACATCGGTCCTGCTGCTACAAATTCTTCTTATGATATTCCTATAATTTTGTCAACAGATACAATTTATGATACTTTAGACACAGTTCTTAGTGCTCAAATTCAAGGACCTACCCTTTCTTCTGGTTCATCTCAAAATATGTCAGAATTTGTAACAATCCCAACAACATTGACTGCAGGGAATTATTATTGGATAGTATGGGCAGATGGTTGGGGAAATTTAACTGAAGAAGATGAATTGAACAATAATAATTATAGTACATTTGCTACAACTATTTCTTCTGGAACAAGTACTACTCAGAATGATGGTGGGAGTGGTGCAGATTTCCCGAACAACCCCATTAATACGACAAATTACATCTTTAGCGGTTCAATCGTGCTTACCGGAGAGATTGGAGGTAACGATACAGATGACTGGTTGAGGGTATCTCATAGTTCAAATGAAGGTGTAGCGGCATCACTTTCATTTCCTACAGGCAATGATTTTGAACTCTTCATGTACGATAACACTTCCACTAATTTGGTAGACAGTTCTACCGGCATGGGTATTCCGGAAAATGTTTCTACTAATGGAACAACCTACTCTGGTACGTTGGTTTATTTGCACATTTCACTTGCTACTGGTTTTGATAATTGGACACTCACTATTTGGAAATTCCCTACTTCTTCAGGAAATGGGACTGGTGGAACTAATCTTTCAGCAGATTATCTTGAACCTAATGACAATTCAAGCATACCTTCATCAGTTACAGTTCCATATTCAGATAATAACTTAACGATTCATAGTTCTACAGATGAAGATATATTCAATTTCACTGTATTGCCAGGTGAAACATATTGGGTTAACATTACGTTTTTAGATGCGTATGGTGATCTAGACCTTGAATTGCACAATTCTAATGCAATGACTCTTGAAGATGGGTCGTATAGTTCTACAGATAATGAATTTGTTTCAGCAACAATAGGTCCTGCAAGTAATCCTTCATATTATGTGCGTGTTTACGGGTTTGGTGGAAATACCAACTCTTATGGGATAACTATTGAATCAACAGCACCAGCTGTAACAAATCCCACACTTTCACTTACAATGCCAGACAAATATAGTGCAGAAGCAGCAGTTACTGGTTTAACTGTGGGAAATAGTTATTCTTTAGAGGTTACTTTGTATGATTATCCTCTTAATATTACCCCCCCTCCAGGTTATTCATGGATAAACTATCCAAGTAGCAATTCAACATTAACAACACTAAATTGGATTGCCACAAGTTCTACTTTTTACCATAATTATTCATTTATGACTACTGATGTAGAAGGAGAATATTTTGTTATTGGGATGTTGTATGAAAACGGTTTCTTTTCCTCATTTGATTTTGATGTGATTTATCACAATGTTCTTGATGGTTTTGCATTAAATGATACGGCCGGAAAAATCCTCATAAATAATTCTATAATTACCCCTGGAATTTATGATGTTATGTGGTCGGTAGTTGATAATATTACAGGTACTGCTCATGATATTGGGGTTGTATCCGTGGATATTACTAATACTTCTTATCTAATTGTTAATTGGAACAATACTTTAAATCTTAATGAACATTTATTCCAAGCAATAATTATTGATAATAATGGAATGCTTGCGGGTGGTTTTTCTGAACCATTCCAGCCGATAAATCTTCCAAATGCAGATGGTGATGGATGGCCTGATGTTATTGATGATTGTCCAACTGTTTGGGGGGATTCTTGGGCCGATTTATTAGGTTGTCCAGATAGTGATTTTGATGGATGGAGTGACTTTAATGACGTATACCCATTTGATCCTATGGAATGGATGGATTCAGATGGAGATGGTTATGGGGATAATTATGCGGACGCTTTCCCAATGGATCCTATGGAATGGATGGATTCAGATGGAGATGGTTATGGCGATAATAGCGATACATTCCCAATGGATCCTATGGAATGGATGGATTCAGATGGAGATGGTTATGGGGATAATTATGCGGACGCTTTCCCAATGGATCCTACAGAATGGGAAGATTCAGATGGAGATGGTTATGGCGATAATAGCGATGCATTTCCAATGGATCCTATGGAATGGATGGATTCAGATGGAGATGGTTATGGGGATAATTCCGATAATTGTCCAGGTATGTGGGGTGATTCTTACATTGATCAAGAAGGTTGTCCAGATTCAGATGGAGACGGCTGGAGTGATGTTAATGATGTATTTCCTACCAACCCCTATGAATGGTTAGATTCAGATGGAGATGGTTATGGCGATAATAGCGATACATTCCCAATGGATCCTATGGAATGGATGGATTCAGATGGAGATGGTTACGGAGATAATTCTGATGATTGCCCAACTGTTTGGGGTGATTCTTGGGCCGATTTATTAGGTTGTCCAGATACAGATTATGATGGTTGGAGTGATGTTGGAGATACTTTCCCAATGGATTCTATGGAATGGATAGATACAGATGGAGATGGTTATGGGGATAATTATGCGGACGCTTTCCCAATGGATCCTATGGAATGGATAGATACAGATATGGATGGTTATGGAGATAATGGAGATGCGTTCCCCTTAGATCCAAATGAGTGGATGGATACAGATATGGATGGTTATGGGGACAACTCTGATGATTGTCCAAGTCTTGCTGGTGGTTCTTACATAGATTTAGTTGGTTGTTTAGATGAGGATGGAGATGGATATAGTGGATTTGGAGATGCATTCCCATTTGATTCCAATGAATGGGAAGATTCGGATGGAGATGGTTATGGAGATAATGACGATGATGAATTCCCCTCAGATCCAAATGAGTGGATGGATACAGATGCGGATGGCTATGGAGATAATAGCGATGCTTTCCCCAATGATGTAACACAATGGGAAGATTCAGATGGAGATGGTTATGGAGATAACTATGAAGGAAATCAACCAGATGATTGTCCACAAACACCTCAAGGAGAAATTGTAGATTCAAATGGTTGTTCTGATTCACAAAGAGATAGTGATGGAGATGGGATTTTTGATAGTGATGATAATTGCCAATTTACTAATGCTAGTAATTGGGACAATGATCAAGATGGTTGTATTGATGATACAGATGGAGATGGATTATTAGATCCAGATGATAGTTGTAGAAATGAGAATTCATCCTTATGGGATAATGATCAAGATGGTTGTATTGATGATACAGATGGAGATATGATTAAGGATGACAAAGATCAATGTATAATTCAAGATTCAACTGGTTTTGATTCCGATGGGGATGGTTGTATTGATGATACAGATGATGACAATATTCCTGATGGGGTTGACAATTGTCAATATAGTGATGCAACAGGATTTGATGAGGACGGAGATGGTTGTATTGATGATACAGATGGAGATCAAATAAAAGATAATCATGATGATTGTAAAATGGAAGATTCAACAGGTTTTGATTCCGATGGGGATGGTTGTATTGACGATTCAGACGGAGATAATGTAAAGAATCCCTCAGATGATTGTGATAGAACTCCAAGTGGAGAATCTGTGGATGATATTGGTTGTTCAGAGTCTCAACTTGATGATGATGATGATGATGTAATGAATGATGCAGATACTTGTGATGACACTCCAAGTGGAGAATCTGTGGATGATATTGGTTGTTCAGAGTCTCAACTTGATGATGATGATGATGATGTAATGAATGATGCAGATACTTGTGATGACACCCCAAGTGGAGAATCTGTGGATGATATTGGTTGTTCAGAGTCTGAACTTGATAGCGATAATGATAATATTATGAATAATATAGATCAATGTAATGATACACAAGCAGGTGATGAAGTTGATGAAACTGGATGTTCACAAAAAGCACAATCCACAAATGTACAATCTACTGAAGATGAGGGACTTTCATTAGGATTGATTTTAGTACTTGGCTTGCTAATAATTGGATTAATTGTGGGTGGAATAATGTTTTTAACAAAACATAAAGAAACCGAAGATGAATTGAAGAGTTTTGAAATGGAAGCAGAAGCTATGTTGGCTTATGCTAACCAAGAAGCACAACCTGCTTTACAAGAACCAAAACAATGGGAAGATGATGATGGAGTACATTGGAGTAGGACTGCAGAAGGAAATTTGTTTATGTGGAATGATGAAGCAAATGAATGGCAAAAGTATGAATGAAATTACTCTTCCATCGTTACGTTTCCTTCTGAATCTAATTTAAACATTCTAACCGTATTAGTAGCCCCTGAAATAGCTCTTGGTGAACCACTTACTGAAACTAATACATCATTTGGAAATATTTTATTATCATTATATAGCTTTTTGATTGCATTTAGAATTGTATTACGGCTTCTTTCTTCTTCATCAACCATTATTGATTCAACCCCCCAGAGAATTGTGTTTTTACGCATAGTTTCAATTTTATTTGTAAAAACAGTTATTGGGCATTTGGGCCTATATGCTGATACTAACCTTGCAGCGTTTCCATTTTCACTAGCAACTAGTAATCTTGCAACATTTTCATCCCTACTTAAAGTTACACCCGCATGTGCAACAGCACGTGTTGCACGATATTTTGAGAGAGCAGGAGGGGAAGACATAGCTTCTAACCCTTGCTCAACATGAGCACATACTTTACTCATTGTTTGAACGGCTTCAATTGGATATTTCCCGCTTGCAGTTTCTCCAGATAGCATTAGTGCACTAGTGCCTTGCCTAATCGCATTTGCAATATCAGTTACTTCAGCCCTAGTTGGTACTGGACTATTCGTCATTGATTCAAGTACTTGTGTGGCTACGATAACTGGAAGTCCTCTTTCAAGTGTTTTTGCAATTAGGTTTTCTTGAACTAATGGGACTTCTTCATAGGGTATTTCTACCCCTAGATCTCCTCTCGCCACCATAATTCCATTACATAAGTCAAGAATTTCATCTAGGTTATCTAAGGCTGCAGGATGTTCTATTTTTGCAATAATTGGAGTATATTTGCCCGCTTCTTTTATGGCTTTAATTGCAGGTTGTAAATCATTAGCATTTCTCACATAAGACACTGCGATAAAATCAACATTGTTTTCTAATGCATGCTTGATTGATACCAAATCTTTTTCACCAACAGAGGGTAAACTAACTAATGTTCCTGGGACATTTACTCCTTTTCTACTTGAGATTAATCCTGGTTCAACTACTTCACAGATAACGATTCCATTTATTTGGTTAGGTGACTTAATCACATTTAGTCGTACAGTTCCATCTGCTATTAGTATTGCATCACCATCTGTTAAATCTTTAGATAGGCCATTGTAACTTACAGGAATATTATAAGTTTCAATTTTATTTGAATCCTCTATTAATTTTATGTCAGGAGTCAATTTTTCTTTCCCACAGTGTAAATTTATAATACTATTCTTTGTTAGTATTATTTCTCCATGAAATGAACCTAGCCTTAATTTTGGACCTGGTAAATCTGCTAGAATTCCAAGAGGCTTTCCAACTTTAAATTCAACATCTCTTAATTTTTGTATTAATCCGGTTTTTTGTTCTAAATCTCCATGACTATAATTTAGACGTGCTATATTTAGCCCTGCATCTACTAATGATTCTAAGATTTCTATGTTGTTACTTGCAGGGCCGATTGTACCTATGATACGAGTTCGTCTCATAACTCTCCGTGATTAGTCATGAGTCATAATATTACCATATGGATTGTATCTGCTTAATCACGATCGGAAAAGTAAGAATGGACGCGGCGAGATTTGAACTCGCGGCTTCTACCATGCCAAGGTAGCGATCTTCCAGGCTGATCTACGCGCCCAATAATACCTATGCCTATTTCGAATTGATATAATTCTTATCGGACGTAGTTGCCTTTTTCAGTCATAATTTCTGATGTGTTATAACCTAACAGCCATTCGAGAATCCATGCACGATAGTATGAGTTCTACAAGGACTCAAGTGTATTCTGCAGTTATCTTGGTATTATTGATGCTAGGGACTATTTTAGGTAACTTTGTTTCTAATTTAGAGCATAGTACTAAAGCATCTGAAGTAATTTTAGAAACTGAAAATATTTTGCTACAAAATGATTTTGAAAAGAATATAGTATTTCTTCCGGATTTAGGATATTATATTGAAAAAGGAGAAGAACTTGTAGATTTAGTTGTAATCACAAATGACTTAAATTCTTTGACATTATGGCAAAAAGAAAATGGTTTTTTGATTGAACAATCCGATTTAAGTAATGGACAAAAATTTATTGAACATGTTTTGCCTGATTTTGGGTTACAGCATAGAGAGGTTATTCTCCCAGGATGGATTGTAGGGAAATTAGAAACAATTAATGGGATAATTATGGTTATGCCAGACCCTGGCACTCCAGAACCTATTGCTTTAGAAGATCCCGGTGATTTTTCAGTTGCATCTGGAGAATTACATGGTGCGACAGATTCATGGGATAGAAATATTAGTGGGCAAGGAATAAAAGTAGCAGTCGCAGATTCAGGGATAGATTTTGCTCATCCAGACCTAAATGGTACACAGGCTAGAGTAAATGATTCTACAAGTCCTTGGGATGGATGGCCAATTGTTTTTGATCCACGTTCCATGGAACAATGGCAAAGAAATAGTAACTCATATCCTAATGATGCCTCTTCATGGTATGCAGATACCTCTACAGTTGAAATAGATCTAGATGGAAATGAGGTATTAGATGATTCTAATTTATCTATTTCAGGAATTAATCCTTCACTTTCAGGAGAATATCATTTAGGTTTTCATCCTGATTCGGTACTACAATCCTTAGCAGGAGGAGAAATAGATGTATTAGTTGTTGATGACTTGATATCTGGAGTTTATGATACAGTTTATGTTGATACGAATAGAGATGGAAATTTCAGTGATGAAAAACCTATGGGTAAAGGTTCAGAAACAGCGGGAAGAGATACTAATGGAGATGGGTTATGGGATCAATCTGCAGGAATGATTTACTGGATATCAGATGGAATTAATTCATTGCCTTATGGGCCTACTTATTCTTCTAGGGCAGGGTTACAAGATAGATTACCAGGAAATGGAAATCTTACCTTATTTATGTTGAATATACATACTGGTCCTGCTGGGAATCATGGCACTCTCTGTGCTTCTGCAGTTGCCGCACAAGGAGTTGTAGGCGATGGAGCAGTATTGGGAATGGCTCCTGATTCTAAATTAATTGCGATAGCAAATATCTATGCTGGTGGATCCATGCTTGACGTATTTCGTTTTGCAGCAGAAGGATATGATGGTAATTTAACCTCAGGAGATGAATCCCAAATTGCCTCATTTTCATTTGGTTGGCGGCCACCAGAAGGAGGAGCAGATGGTTCTGCATTATACTTAGATTGGTTGACTAGAGTTCATGCTACAAAAACGACTTATCTTGCAGCAGCAGGTAATGGAGGGCATGGATACGGAACTGTTGCGACCCCAGGTGCAAGTTCAGGGATTATTACTGTGGGTGCATTTAGTAGTAAAGGAGGGGATAATTGGGGGCAATCTGTAATGTGGACAGATAGAGGCCCTAATGCACTAGGGCGGATGGATCCAGATATTGTAGCTGTAGGATGGTCTGCAACAGGAGATACTACGTTAAATCAGAAAAATAATGCAAATAGTGCATATTCTACTTGGGCAGGAACAAGTCTAGCAACGCCAGTTGCTGCAGGATTAACAGCACTTGCAACACAAGCATGGTATGAAACTCATGGAGATTGGCCTAATAGTTTAGAAATTAGAGATTTAATTATGTCAACAGCAGATGATAGAGGATATGATCCATTTGTACAAGGTGCTGGATGGTTTAACGTAAAAAGAGCAGTTGAAACTTTACTTTCAGAAAATGAATCTACTTTTTGGGTTGAACCTGCATATTGGATGGCTGGTGAATTACATGGAGATAATAGAGATGCAAATATGAACATTTTATTGCCAGGGCAAAGTGATAGCATCAATATAACATTAAACAATACAGGAACCTCTTCTATAGATTATGAATTTAGTCCTGTTGTTATAGAACCAATTACTCATAACCGCATAACCTGGAATGCTAGTACTTCTACTGGATGGGATGGGTATCAAAGTTCAAGGCCTGATTTGATTTTCCCAGTAAATTTAGAAAATGATCAAAATAGTTCCTTGGATAGTAATACGATACTAATTCGTGCTAGGGCTGCATTAAATGGTGACGCATTTGATTATAATCAAAACCATAATGAAGAAAATAATCCTATAATAAAGATACTTAGGTGGAATGATGAAGATGGAGATGGTAGCTATTGGGATGATCTTGATGGTGATGGCGAAGTAGATGACGGGGAATGGGAATCAGATTCAGAATACACTATGGTTACACAAACAGGGCATGTTTCTCCTCAAACAGAAGCAAGAATGGGCATGCCTCTAGATCATTCAGATTCAGGAATATTAGTTGGAATTTGGTTAGAGGAAGTTAGAACTAGTAACGTAGATCCAGTTCAGTTAGAGATAGATATTACTACATTTGGATATTCCTCAAACTCATGGATACAAGATATTGCAAATATTACTGTTTTATCTGGTGATGATGAATTAGTGACTATTAATTTAGACGTTCCTTTAGATGCTTATCCTGGTTTACATCAACAAGCCCTGATGATTACTGCAAATAATGGTACAAATACATCACATTCATGGCCATTGCCAGTTATTGTTAATGTTGCAATGCAAGGACCAAGTAAATTATATTCCTTACCTTTGGATGATGTACTTGAAAATCAAACCTTATATCGATCAACATGGATGCAAGGCGCTCAAGGTTGGGGGTGGAGAGAAGAATCAGGTGATTGGAAATCAATTAGTTTAGATTGGCCATCTAATTTATCCACTGGAAATATATTGATTGATGTAGATTGGGATGATAATGTTTGGACTGATATAGATGCCCATCTATTAAGTGAACAAGCACATCCTTACTTTGTCGAAGATCCTTTTGCATATGGCCCTGTTCATTTTAGTGTAGAGTCAGGTTCTGTGAATGACTACCAAGGTTCTGGAAAATGGAATTGGAATACCTATACGGGTGAAAGTCATGAATTATTACAAGCATCTCCATCTAGTGGTGTCAAGCAATTATTACTACACTCTACTTTTCATGGAGTTGGAACAAACGATAATCCAGTAAATGTGACAGTATCTTATGTTGATAGTTTAGGAGCACCTTTGCAAAGAGTCGTTGATGATTGGGATTTAGGTGGATTTAATCAACCAATACAAATAGGAAGCACACATTCTTTAGATGTACAAGAGGTTAGAGCAATTGGGTGGATTAAGCCTTTAAATTTACTAAATGAATCAGCAACTCAAGATATACCGGGTGATTGGTCTTCTAGTGGATATATTCGCGAAATTAATATTGTAAATGCACAAGAATTCAAAGTAAATATAGATTCTAATGTGTTTGGTGATGATTTGGATTTAGCAATCTATAGAGACAGTAACGAAAATGGAATTATTGATTGGAATTCTGAACAAGAAGCATCATCAGGAACAGGTTCTAGTAGGGAGAACATATTAATTGAAAATCCAGAAGATGGAAATTGGTTTATTGTAGTTCAAGGTTATGATGTTCCGAATGTAAATACAACATTTTGGATGGACGTGGAAGTCTTAAAAGGAGAAGATTTAGTTGTTGAAGATATATTGCAATTAAATAACTCACAAATTACCCAAACATATCCTAATGGTAGTGTTCGTTTAGGTGGAATTATTCCTGAAGACGTCATTACACTTAATTTAACAGCAAATGTTCCTCCAGAAGAGGGATATTGGAAAGGGATTCTAGAATTAGTACTTGAGGGAGATTCAGGAATTGTTGAGATCCCCTATCATTATCAATTAAATGAATGGCCTACAGAAATAGAATTTTTACAAATTCAAGATGGAGAATCAAGGAATGAGTCACATCCAATTAGCCTTCATATGCTTGATAGAGGTGGTGGTTTTTCATTGGATGATTTAGATTTTAATGGCACTATTATTTCACCAAATGGTAGTAATTATTCACAATGGGAATTAAATCAGTGGCATGATTTTTCATTTGAAGGAATTAGTACTGAGGGGGAATGGATGGACTTAACAAATACATGGCTTGGACTTCAAGTTGAAGATACTAATGCCTCAGTATTAACAGAACATTCAGGTTTAGTTGTATTTGAAGCTGAAGATTATTCTAATTCTACAGTTGGTACGGGTACTGCACTCAATACTTATTGGTCCGAGGAAAAATTGATTTCAGGTTATAGTGGTAGAGGTTACCTTGAGGCGAAACCTAATAATGGCGTAAATACATTTGATACTACTGATGGTCCACGAATTGATTATGAAATTGATTTCAATACGCTGGGGACTTATTCTGTATATGTTAGAATGTCTGGTCCGAACGGGAATGATGATTCATTACATGCAGGTTTAGATGGATTGCCATTCACTTATGGGGACGTAGGTATCTCCTCAGGGGCTTCTTGGGAATGGGAAGATACAGCAGTGGGGAATCTTATGACTTTTGATATTCAAACACTAGGCAGACATACATTCAATATTTGGATGAGGGAGGATGGCGTATTAATCGATAAAGTAGTATTACAACAATCGGGAAGTCAACCTACTGGTTTTGGGCCAAGTGGTTCAATATCTGCAAATGGATTTAATTCAGGCCTTATGGCTGAATTTTTTGATAATTCAGGATTAAGTGTTAATACCAGCGGAATGCCTGATTTAAGTGGAAGGACCCCAGACATTACTAGGATTGATTCTATAATTAATTATACTAATTCTAATAATCAGCCATGGCCAGGCTTAAGCTCATCTTTTGCTGATGAATTTTCATCTAGGCATACAGGTTTTATTAGAATTGATGTTGCAGGTAATTATACATTTTATGTTAATTCCGATGATGGTTCAAAACTTTGGATAGATAACCAAGTTATTGTCGAAAATATCGGTACACATGCAATGACTGAAGGATTTGGCACTCTATACTTAACTCAAGGATATCATTCATTAAGATTAGAATTCTTTGAGAACTTTGGTTGGGCAGGTCTTGAATTAAAATGGGAAAGTGATATATTTAGTAAACAATATGTTCCCGCAGGTTCTCTTTTACATGGATCTGGGGTTCCGATTAGGCAAGGAGATCTTGTGTCTTGGTGGCCACTTGATGAGGCAAATGGAACATTAATTGGAGATTTAGCAGGAACTTCCGATTTGATTCTTAATGGTACTAATGGTACTGATTGGGATATGTGTAGAAGAGCCTATTGCAATCATTTTGATGGTATTGATGATTTTGCAAAATATGATTTGACTGTAAATGAAGAGTGGAGTGGGGATTTCACAGTATCATTATGGGTAAAAGCCGATTCATTAGGGCAACCTGATTTTTCAAGTATATTTTCCATTGATGATTCAGGAGGGCAGAACAGATCGTTTCAATTTATGGTAGATGGTAGTAACCCCGGAATTTATCAATTATATAGTGATACAAGATATGATCTTGGCCCAGTAGATAATTCTTCATGGGTGCACCTTGCTGCAACCTTGTCTGGAAGTAACATAAATGGAGCCCCTAGTGGACCTTCTACATTAAGGTTATATTACAATGGATTACTCGCTAATACTGCATCTATAGATATTTCTGATATAAATAACTTCTATATGTATAAGTTGGGAGTTAATAGGGCTCATTCGTCTTATTTTGCAGGATTAATAGATGATGTTAGAATCTATGATGTGCCTTTAGGTAGTAGTGAAATACTTGCGATATTCAATAATGATCAATTTCCAAATTCAGGAGGTATTCTTCGTGAAGCGTGGTTAAATTTTAGCCAAGATGAGGTTGAAGGCACTCATTTATTCGAGGCGAACGTATTAGATGTGCATGGTTTGAATAATCAAACCTCAACATGGCTTATTCATGATCATACTAGCCCATTAATATCTCCTATTAATTTACCATATTCTAATTTAACAAATTTAACCCAAATAGATTTATTATTAAATTTGAGTGAATATTCATCACTTACTCTTGATGGATTAGCAGTGCCTTCTAATTTATCAGCCTCTTTAATCCTAGATCTAGTGGACGAAGGTGAAAATGAATTCATGATTAAAGCAAGAGATACTGCAGGCAATTGGGGTGAATTACCTTTGATTATAACGAGAGATACCATTTTACCCGCAATCTCATTATTCCCCCTCGGATCTACTCCCCAAAATATTTCAGAGATTACTGTTAGTGGATGGGTTGAACACGGCTCTACTGCTTGTTTAGGAGATATTATTTTTAGTAATCCCATAATTGGAGATGTATTTGCTGATTGTGATTTGAGGGTGAATCAAACAGATTCAGATTCCCAAGGTTGGAGGTTCAGTGTAACATTTAACCTTTCAGAGAGTGAAGATGGGGAATTTACTTTTGAGCTAAATGCTAGAGATTGGGCTGGTAATTGGAATAACGTTTCAAACCGATTGTATTTAGATACAACTCCGCCGTCTATAGAATGGACATCTCCTACGCTTATTAATAATGATTTTTTAAATCAATATCCCACATTATCCTGGGAGTCAGATGAGTTTTCAACACAATATTTGTATCATGATAGTGATTTAATTTCTGTGATAGATGGTGTTGGATTTCAAGAATTAGAAATAGAGTTGTTTAGTACTGGTATTCATGAATTTTGTATTTTTACAATAGATCTGGCTCAAAATTATGCGAATTATTGTATTGAAGCCAACCTTTCTCCTGATATTTATTTGACAGATGTATATGCTCCTTGGGATGGTAAATCAATTAATGATAGGGATGTAAGTGCTGAAATAAGTTCAGGGCCCAATCAAACATTTAGCTGGGCTAAATTATTGGGTAACAATTGGGTAGATCAAGGTCAAGAAGAACTGTTTGATGAACTTACAACAGTAAACATCAGTTTAGATGAAGGAATAAATAACTTGAGGATATACATTTCAACTTTAGATGGATATGTAATACATGAATTGTCTGTAACTCTTGATACAGAGGCACCTAAATTGAATACTGATATTTCACTTAAAAATATCACAGTCTCAGATAATGAATTAGATATTACCGGAGATTGTGAGCCTGGGTTATTGATTAATGCAATATTGCAGTCCGAATATTTAGAAACAACCTGCAATAATGCGGGTAGGTATCTACTTACTATTCCTGTGATTGGCCCCGATGGGGCTAAAATTGTGTATCTTAGTTCAGAAGATTTAGCAGGTAATAATATTGATATAATTTTAGAAATTACATTAGATACTATTTTTCCACTAGTCGTAATTGATCAAGTTACTGGTAATTGCTCAGAAAAACCGATACCTACAATATTTGATAATGATGAACTACCTTTGTGTTCTTTGGAAGTGGTTGCAATATACTCAGGAGATGATATTGTTGAATGGAGCCTAATTGCATATTCTAATGGAATTGAATTTGATAGAAGAGATGGGTACTCTCTGGGAGATAATCAGGAAATAACACTTAATATCATAGATACCTCCAATCTTGGGTCTTGGGTTTTTACTGCTTGGGCTGTTGATGAAGCAGGAAATAATTTTGAAACAAGTTCTGTTTTTAATTTGACTGTTGATGATTATTCAGGATTACAACATGCTTCTAAAATAGGTTCGAGCCTTAATCTAATAATTTTAATTATTATTGTGATTATGTTATTTACTTTAATTCTAATTAAAAAACGTGAAACAGTTATGATAGAAGAATTTGATGAAACACCATTAATAAATCCAGATCTGATGTTTGAAGAGAATGATTTAACTCTTGATGACTTGAATACAGAAACTAAGGATTTAGATGTTGAATTAATGAGTTCTGAAGAATCTTATATCCAAGAAATAGTTGACTTATCCATTAATTCTGGAATTGTGAATAACTCTACAGATATCGATTCCATACAGACTCTTTTAGATTCTAATACAGAGAGTAACTCTGAGGCTGAATTATTTGCTAAAGATACAGGTGTGATGTTGGCCGTCCAAGGGACAATACAGGGGAAAACAGGCTGGTACTACGATAGTAATGGTGATTTTGTTTATTGGAATGTTGATGAAAATGGAGTTTGGTCGAGAGTAAATACGGAGATGAATTGATGGATATCTCAAATAAAAGAGATACAGGTAAATTTACTGATTATCTAAAAAATATCCCCATTCCCGAAGAGTCGCCTTTGATCTCTGATGAATTAAGGAATAAAATAGAAAGCTTGGCAAAAGAAGAGATAACTAATTTATCTCTTTTAATTGGTAATATTGAATTGAATTGGTTGTCTTCCGAAGATAATCGTTTAGGAGTAACAATATTTAGTGGAGATCATAATGAATTATATCGGAAAAAACGTTTAAATTTGCCATTGGGGAAAATCAAAATCAACCTTCATCCAGTTCTAATGGATGATGAGAAATTATACAATCATACTCTAGTTCATGAAATATTACATGCATCTGGGATGATAGAACATAGTGAAAAACATGATAACTTAACCAATCAAATAGCTCCAGCACCCTCATTATCTGAATCTATTGTTTTAAGATACTTACAAGCTGTAATGATATCTACAACAAATGTACTTAGTTGGGAATGTATTTCTTGTAATCACATTTGGACAAGAAATACAATTATAAAGCCTAAAAAGTGTCCTAAATGCAATTCTTTGTTAAGATAAATAAAAAGATGGGGGCACTGGGATTTGAACCCAGACCAGCGGGTATCTTCTACTGAATCGGGCAATTGGAGCCCGCGATACTACCAGGTTATACTATACCCCCATTGGCAAACCATTCTGACTCGGTTTATCAACACAACGTCTTAAAAAGATTGTGAAAAAATGAAAAAAATATTTGATTCAAACTTTTGCTTCTCTACGTGCTCTTTTACGTCGGCGAAGTTTTTTCTTACGCCATTTCCATCTTTGATTACCAGTTTTTTTCCAAGCACGAGAACCTCTCTTCATGGTAACGAGTCGCCGACTTACTCCCTCTATATGAGTGTGCGCACTCATAATCGAGGTAAATCCCCCCTCTATTTTGATTATACGGGCACACGGGGATTCGAACCCCGGTTGTCGGCTTAGAAGGCCAACGTGATATCCACTACACTATGCGCCCAATATCTGTCGGGTAATGACGTTCTTATAACCCTGTATAACAAGCATTAACATCTACCCGTCAATTTGAAGTTGTGTAACCCTTCGATTAACACATATGGGCCGTAGTTTTATTGCATTGAATATTTTATTTTTATTAGTTATTCCATCTTTTGCTGCCGCATTACCAGTTAATTCAGAAATTCCAGAATGGCAAATAATTCCAGATGGGTCTTCATTTGAAATCCCTAATCAAATTCCAAATGAAAACTTTGAAGACACTCCGTGGTGGTTAACTACTACTTTAGATGTCAATAGGAATAAAATTCATGATTCCTTAGAAAGTGTTTCTGGGCCAGTAAATGTAGGTATTTCTTATGATCATACACCTCTGAATCTAGATATTCACTTAATTGAGGGTCTGGGCTATTCAGTAAATTTACAAGTTCCAGAAGTAGATGCATTATTAATTGGGACGGTAGATGCAAGTGATATAATTGAATTATCAAATCTTGAGGGGGTAGTAATGGTTGAAAGATATGGTGCAGTTGTATTTTATGGAGATATTCAAACGCCATCTATTAAAGCTAGAAATTCATCTATTTATCCCGAAGGTGCGTGGGATTTAGGAGTTAGCGGAAAAGGAGTAAATATTGCCTTAACTGATACAGGAGTAGATAATGAACATCCTGGCTTAGCCGGAAAGTTTGTAGCAGGTTATGATGCCGTATGTTATAGCCCTTCAGATCCAAATTGTGTATTTGAGAACCTTGGAATAAGGCCTACAGATGGAACTTTTGATCCAGATGACGGGAACCAACATGGAACCGCTTGTATGGGTATGGCAGCCGCAACTGGGATTGAGGCAGATGGCTCGCAAAGTGACTTTTATGGTTCAGCACCTAATGCTACACTTGTTGATGTAAGAATAGGTACCGATCTTGGTGCAGGCCCATTTGAAAATTATGCATTAGAACAAGAATTCTATGAATCAGCAATGAATGGAATTCAGTGGATAATAGATAATAAAGATACAGCTTGGCAAGGAGTCGATGAATCATTATATGGAATTGATATTATTTCTTTATCTTGGGGAATTACTAGTCATGAGGGAGGAGGTAGTGATGGAGAGGACATGCATAGCCGTATTCTGAATGAAGCAGTATTGGCAGGAGTAACTCCTTCTGTTGCAGCAGGTAATGATGGTCCAGATAATGATGGATTGTCAGGAATGGGATCTAGTAGTTTATCAATTACTGTTGGTGCAACTGATGATAAGAATACAATTGATAGATCTGACGATACGATTGCAGACTATTCCAGTAGGGGGCCAAGAAGAGATAATGGAAATAATAACCTTCTCGATGAATTCAAACCTGAAGTAAGTGCACCAGGGACAAATATAATTCAAGCAGAAGGTTGTGTTACTAGTGGTGGTTGCTCTAATCTTATTGATGATGCATCTGGTAATACCTATACTGGTAGGGGGAGTGGAACTTCTTATGCTACTCCTTCAGTAACTGGAGTAATTGCTTTGATTATGGAGGCAAATCCAGATTTAGACCCTTTACAAATCAAAGAAGTTTTGAAGCAAACCGCTGAAAGAAGGGGGCAACCATATGACGTTACTATAGATCCATTTTGGAATAAAGATTTTGGGTGGGGTATGGTTGATGCTCACGCAGCAGTTCAATTAGCTTTTGATTTACAAAATTCAGGAATATCTATGGAAAATTATTCCCCTTATTTACAATTACACGTAACTTCAGTTTCCGAAGACATTCAAAATTCTTCAACAATCATTAATGGTATTGCATGGGCACAACAAGGTGAAGTTTCAGCAATAGAGTATAATATTAAAGGAGGGGCATGGTATGAAGCGACTTATGAGGAAATTAATGGTACCTCCTCAAATACTCCTTTTAATTGGTCTATAAACTTAGATCTTAGTTTATTATCTGCTAAAAATCATACAATCCAGATAAGAGGTGTTGGAGCAGGAGATTTAATTGATCAGTATTCTCTTCTAAGTACCATTAAAGTTCAAGGGACTGGAGATTCGGAAGATTCTACAGGTAGCATAAATTTATTCTTTGTTATTCTGGTTATCTTCCTTGCTGGAATATTAGTTGTGATTTTAATGACACAAACGACAAAACCTGAATATTTACCCTCTCATCAACTTCTTTCGTCTCAAAATAATCCTTTTGGAAATGAGATTTTAGATGCAGAATTAATAGATGTTGTTGATGACTTTGAGAAGAATCATATGAGTTAATGTCATTTTAAGAAATATTCTTACACGAGAGTTTCAAGAGTAGGAGCCACCTCGCATTGGTTGGACCCGTTCCAAAGGTGAGTTTTTTGAGCCATGATTTTACTAAAAGAGTTTTAGCAATCCAGCCTACTGGCGTAAGAAAAATGTTCGATATGGCGGGAGATGACGTCATTTCATTTGGTTTGGGGGAGCCGGATTTTCAACCACCGGCTCTTGCCATTGAAGAATTTCATAAAGCAATGCTGGAAGGTCGAAACAAATATACTACAACTGCCGGATTACCTGAACTAAGGCAGAAAATTGCAGAATCTTGGTCTGATTATGATCCTAACTTAAATGAAAAAAATGTATGTATGACTATGTCAGGTACAAATGCACTTTTCAATTGTTTTATGGCATTAATTGAATCTGGGAAAAATGCATTAATTCCAGAACCCTATTTCCCCTTATATGGTCCTGATGTTGTTTTAACTGGCGGAGAAGCAAGATACTACCCTTGTTTATTTGAAAATGAATTTATCCCTCAAATCGAGGATCTAGAACGTTTGGTTGATGAAAATACAAAAGTGATCCTATACAACTTCCCCTCAAATCCAACAGGTGCTATGCTAACAACTGAGCAAAGAGATAATTTACTAAACTTTGCAAAAAAACATGATCTTTGGATAATAACTGATGAAGTTTATGATCGGATTATATACGAAGGAAAACATGTTTCATTTATTGGTACTGGTTATGAGAAGGTATTGTTAATTAATTCCTTTTCGAAAACATTTGCTATGACTGGATGGAGAATAGGATATATCATGTCTCCAAATCTTGCTGCTATGGAACAAGTAATAAAATTACAATATTATATTGCTGCTTGTTCAAATGATGGAATGCAGTATGGGGTATTAGCGGCATTTGAGCATGCTAGTGAATACCCAAAAGAAATGGCCATAGCGTTCAAAGAAAGAAGAGATTTGATATGCAATCGGCTTAACAATATGCCTGGCATATCTTGCCATGTCCCCAAAGGTGCATTCTATGTATTTCCAAAAGTATCAGTAAATGGAATGACTTCAGAAGAGTTGGCTGTAGAGTTACTTAAGGGTGGAGTTCTTTGTTCTCCTGGTTCAGCATTTGGGGAATCTGGAGAAGGTCATCTTAGATTTGCATATACCATCTCCAAAGAAGATATTTCAAGAGGGATGGATAAATTAGAGGCTGTACTCGAAAGACTTAATGCATAGGAGGGCTCAATCTGAGTTCATTATTTTCAGGCCTTATCTGGTTAATTATTGGAGGTTTCATTGGGCACATAATCCCACGAATTCCTATTTTATTTTTCACTAGAACTAATACGCAGAACTTAATGTTCCCTCCTCATCCTGAATCTCTTCCGATTACTTCTGAATTACTTGTTAGGATTCTTAATATGCGTAGATTATATTGGATGTCAATAATTTTTACATTACCTTCCTTATTTTTTGGATGGATTATGATTACGTGGGCGGATTCAGCCCTAGGTTTTGGATTATTTTTGGCAAGTGGGTGGACAATTGTGTCTAGATTGTTGCCAGATAGTATGCAAAGTCAGTATAAGTATCCCTATTCATTAAATCTAATTTTCGATTTAAATTTATTAATCAATAGTAGTCGGTTAAAAGATGTATTTTTAGAAGAGGGAATGAAACTTGATAAAACATTAATTTGTTGTGAACATATAGACCCTCACTGGGAGGTTGCTTGTGTTAGATGTTCAAATTGTAATAGGCTTCTATTAAATTATCCAAGACCAGATTTGGGAAGAGTGAGAGTTGATGGTTTCATGAAAGGAGCTATTAGGGTATTATTTTTAGATAGTCGTCCACTTTTATCATTAAAGGATAAAGAATGAACTACCATTCATCTAACAAGTCTCTAACTTCAGGAATTGGTTCTGGTTTATCTGGACGTATCCAATCGTCATCAACTTTGAGCCATTGTGGTAATCCTTTATTTGCACCACCCAATACAGTGAGTGTTGTAAATGCAGCAAGAGGAAGTACAGATAATGCAGTCATTAAATCAAGAAATGAATTTTGCGGTACAGTTGCTCCTCCCATTAAACCCACAATAAAGTCTTGTTCTGCGGTAATGTCGATACTACTTCCAAGCATCCCCACAACTAGCACTGTTGCTAACCTTCCTAGCATCCACAATACGAGAATCGGAAAGAATATTGATAACTTCGTCATTGAAACTAACCACCTTCTTGCAAATGTGGCAAATCCAATAAACCTAGATGCGATTTTTGGAAAAACTCTCAGCGAGATTATTAAGACTGCAAGGTAACAAATAATTACCAATTCTAATAATAGTCCACTTTCAGCCCATGGTAAAATTAACATTAAAATAATCCATGGAATTACTACTACAATAAATTGAAATGGAATTGCAAGCAGTTGAAGACCCCCAAATATTGCGATAATACTTTTCCCATCTCCATGTTGATCTGAAATTAATTTTATCATTTGTCCATATGGTGAATTTTTATGTTGTAATTTTGCTCTAGCAATCATATCTGCATCACGTGGTTTATTGGATAATTTTAATGAAGACAACCAACCTCCACGTTTAACGATTATATTCGGAGAAAAGCCCCCTACAATAAGTGCTAATGCAAGAGCAGTTAACCCTGAATAAAAAGATGCACCAATAATCCAACGAAATAATTCATCTCTGATCTCTATTGAAAATACAAAAGGATCAAATTCAATAGTAAAATCAAACATATATGTAATTGTAAATGCAGCAATTGGAGTTAGTACAATCTGGCCAATAGCAACAAGTGTTAACCAGATACGCGGTAGTAGGTTTTTTGCTCCCACAAAACCATACTGAAAGTTATACATATTTGCTTTTTACTTAAACGATTTAGATATATGTGTGTTTGAGAAAATTAATATTTCGCGGAGAATATTTTGAATTCGATATTAATCAAACTTTTTACCTTCCTCGTATTGGCAGGTACATGACAGTGTTAGATGGCCGTATCATTACAATATTTGTAATCACAATATTAATGGCTTCAAGCCCTCTTGTCATTATTTCTGAAGAATTAGATATTTCTTACTCAGATTCAACAGTAAATGGACGTGTTACTGTGGATTATCTTGTTGAATCAGTATCTCTTGGAAATGCATCAAGCCCTCTCGAAAATTGGACGCAACCAGATAAATCGATGGCTACTTTTTTAATTCGTGGAATTGGAGTCGATATTGAGGTCACAATTTTTCAAAATGCTGGTTCTTTAGGTCAATTTTCTACTGCATCTGTGCTTGTGGAGGCATATCACCCAATTGGATATCTTGAATGGAGTGATTCTTACACAGAAACCATGACTCGTGGCATGCGTAATACTACAACCGTTAATTGGACTCCAGAATCTGCACATAGTCAACTAGATAATGGTTCATTAGTAGGTGGATATACACTAAGAGTGACAATTTCAACAAATATTATAGATACTGATTCAGATTCATCTAATAACATAATGGAATTAACAGTTCCAGTTGCAATTTGGAGAGATCAACTTGATGATACAAGTGAGACAGCATCATATTTTGCAATGCGTGCTTACAAGTATTCAACGGATTCAGCAGATGGTCCTGACGCTATAGGTAAGGGTTCGTGGCAATTAGAGCAAGGTACTGGAATTATTGGTACTGATAGTTATCGTCATTCTACTCCAGGTAATAATTACCCTGGCAATGCATATGATCGATTAGTATGGGGATATCCAACCGATGGACAATCAGGTTGTGGTGGCGAAGTATTGGGTATTAGAAGTTCTAATGAATTTGGATGGGACGGAGGAGGTTCCTATTTCTGGCCATGGTGTAGAGCTAAATTAGATGGTAGTGAGTTTGTATCCCTAGATATTGCAACTCAGGCATGGGGGGATATTGCTACAGGAGACAAAGTAGGTCTAGAATTATGGCAAGCAGGTGGAGGAAATGTCCAAACATTAGTCAAAGAGATAGAAGGGGTAAGTAGTTCTAATTCACAATGGTCTCAAATCTATTGGAGTGTTTCAGATGAAGAAATGAATAAATTAGAGTGGCACGTTGGTTTTATTTTCGAAAGTGATAATTCTGAGGCAACGTCAGGATATCATGTAGATGATTTCGTAATTTTTGCAATTGAAAATGTTTCAAGGTTCACTTTAGATGTTGATTGTAATGATATTAATTCGGGGGAATATCCAGAATTAGGTTTTAGTGTAATTCCTGACGACCCAAATCCCCCTGGGATGGAATGTATGATTCATAATAATGGGTATAGGGATGCACAGGTAAATGTAATAAGCGAAAATAATAATGATACATGGTTTGATCCAAGGATTGATCATAGTCTTTCTCTGACCTATGGATCTCAGGTTTTTGTAACCATCCCTCCCGATGAAACCGCAATATTTTGGATTAATCAATCAATTATCCCTGCCGCAGAAGTAACAAATCCAAGTGATATTACTGTATTGAATATCTCAGTAGTGGGGTCATTTGATGCCGAAGGACACTATTCGACATCTATTCCAATTTCAGTAGGTTACCACGATAATGCACGTATTTGGTCTGGTGTTTCTAATCCTGCCTTTTCCTTGTATCCCGGTGAATCATCTGTTGTAGAGGTTCAAGTAACTAATACGGGAAATAAGAATGGAAAATTTGCTTTAACTGGAGCATTCCCAAATGATCGTCCCCAATGGTTGCCCTGGTTATCTCTTTCTTACAAAGATCAGTTTGGTATTGAGATACCTACAAATTCTAACGGATTCCAATATATTGAATTGACTAAGGGAGAATCTATGGATCTTTCCTTAGAATTAATTGCACCTTTAGAAACATTTCCAGGATTATTTGAACTTGAATTACAAATTAATGGGATTGAAGGTACTTCTACTCAAGCCACATTCCCCCTAGGGGTGCAAATCCAAACTCAATATGATTTACAAATGACTGTAGAATCTCAAACATTAAGCACTCCTGCTGATGGAGTTCAAGAACTAATCCCTGTTATTTTGATAAATAATGGAAATACATTAGAGGTATTTGAGTTACAGTTACTTGGTGATGCTTGGCTTCTAGGTGCAACTTTATCATCTACACAAACTCAACCACTTGCAGGATATGGATTAGAGTCTTCAGGAGTAAATCTAATACTCCCTATGACGGAAGGAATTATTCCAGGAGATTATACCTTAATTCTTACTGCAATCTCAGTAAATGATCAAAATTACAAGGGGGAATTGTATTTTACAATAACAGTTGAAGATACAAGAAAGGTTGAAGTTGAAAGTAGAGATTTAACGGAGCAGAGTTATCGTGGAGGACAACAACCAGAATCAATTACTTTCCAAATTAATAATACTGGAAATATTGAAGATCAATATATTATTGAATTAGATGTGCCTCTTGGGATGTATGCAAATGTAAATTCTATTGGTATGAGTGGAGTTACCACCCCAACGATCCAGCCGGGGGACTCATTTAATGTCACTATATCTTTTAATTTTGATTCATTGGCTGAAGGAGATTTCAATTTAGGTGTGGTTGCGAAAAGTAGTTCTAATGAAAATGTCAAATCTACAGGAAATGCCAAATTTATTGTTGGAAATTTAGGATGGATTAAATTATTATTGTCTTCAGATGATTTAGAACTTGATCTTGATGCAGAAGAACCAGGTAAAATATATGTATTGCACATTAATGAAGATGGGGAATATTATTTGAAATTACAAATATTCAATAAGCACTATACTGAACAAGAAGTTAGGATTGATTTCGATGATAAGATTTCAGCAAGTTATTTTGGAATTCAGGTCGATGAATATACAAACTCATTCAATATTAAGGATAACGATAATGAAGACATTGTATTGAAATTAAATATCCCTCGTTCAACCCTTCTTTCATTACCTGCCGATTCTTATATGGTAAACTTGACCATTTGGGTAGAATCTGATCTTGATGTATCTCCACTTGTTTTGAGAGTTGAACTAATGCGAGAATCATTAAATTCTGAATCAGAGGGAGAAAGTTCGGGAGAGTTTAGTAGTATTTTGGGTAATGGTATTTCTATTGTTGCACTCATAGGGATTCTTGGAGGATTATTATTTGTACTTTGGAGAGAGTTTTCTAAGGAAGATGAAGAAGAACTGTATAATTATGACTCTGGGATTACATCCCACGTTGGTGAAGATGGACGCTCCGTTCCTTCTGCTAGTATGTTATTGGGCGGAGTTGATTCAATAGATGAAAAAATAGCACCAGAGTTGCCTCAGGAACATACGTCTGTAATTACTTCTGAGGTGGCCCAGTCGCCTCCATTGCCCGAAACAGGACTACCGGAAGGATGGACAATGGAACAATGGCAACATTACGGCCAACAGTGGCTTAATCAGCAGCAATAAAATAGCCATCTAAACCATTGCGTTAAAATCAATGGACGTTTCGGCTATCCGCGGGAGTAAGCGCAAACCAAGGTGATTAAATGAATTCAGGAGGACAAGGGCAAGGTCAAGCACCAATTTTTATATTGAAAGAAGGAACGTCTCAGACAAGGGGAAAAACAGCACAAAGTAACAATATTGCTGCAGCAAAAGCTGTTGCAAATTCCGTTAGAAGTACCCTTGGTCCAAAAGGCATGGATAAAATGCTTGTTGATTCAATGGGTGATGTTGTAATAACAAATGATGGTGCAACCATATTGAAGGAAATGGATATTGAACATCCTGCAGCAAAAATGATTATTGAAGTTGCAAAAACGCAAGAACAGCATTGTTATGATGGTACAACTACAGCAGTAGTATTAGCTGGTGAATTATTAAAAAGAAGTGAAGATTTAATTGAACAAAATGTGCATCCAACAGTAATTTGTGAAGGATTTAGATTAGCTGCTGAAAAAGCAATGACTATACTTTCAGATCATGGAATCGATGTAGATTCAGATCAATCAAAAATGCTCAATGAAGTTGCTAAAACAGCATTAACTGGTAAGAGCGCTGGAGCAGTCAGAGAATTCCTTTCAGATATTTGTGTTAGGGCAGTAATTTGTGTAGGTGGAGAAGAAGATGGGGAACGTTACGTTGATTTAGATGACATAAAAGTTCAAAAGAAACAAGGCGGTTCAATTAGAGATTCTACTTTAATTGATGGCATACTTCTCGATAAAGAGAGAGTACATTCTGGAATGCCAAGAAGTATAACTGGTGCATCTATTGCATTAATTAATTCGGCTATAGAAGTTAAGAAAACAGAAGTTGATGCCAAGATACAAATTACAAATCCTAACCAACTTGCGTCCTTTTTAGATGAAGAAGAAGGATATCTAAAGGGATTAGTAGAAAAAATTCAAGCTAGTGGAGCTAATGTTGTAGTATGTCAAAAAGGAATTGACGATTTAGCACAACATTACATGGCAAAGGGAGGTATATTTGCAGTTAGAAGAGCTAAGAAAAGTGATATGGAGGCATTATCAAAAGCTACAGGTGCATCAATTATTACTAATGTAGATGATTTAAATTCTGATGAATTAGGGCATGCATCGAAAGTTGAAGAAAAGAAAATCGGAGATTCAGATATGATTTTTATTACAGGTTGCGAATCTGCAAAATCCGTTAGTGTATTGCTAAGGGGCGGAACAGAGCATGTTGTTGATGAGATTAGAAGAGCCTTTGATGACGCTGTAGGCGTAGTTAGTGTAGCTTGGGAAGATAGGACAGTCCTTACAGGTGGGGGTTCAGTACTTGCCGCATTATCTAGAGATTTACGAAATTACGCAGAAGGAGTAGGTGGCCGTGAACAAATGGCAATTGAAGCATTTGCAGGAGCTTTAGAAGTAATTCCTAGAACACTTGCTGAAAATGCAGGATTAGATCCAGTAAATACGATAATTGATTTGCGTAAAGCCCATGCAGAAGGAAAAAGACACTATGGTGTAAATGTATACGAAGGCGGCGTTAAAGACATGCTCGCTGCATATGTTGTTGAACCACAAAGAGTTGTTGAACAAGCAATTCAGTCAGCAACCGAAACTGCAACAATGATATTAAGAATTGATGATGTAATTTCTGCAAAATCTGCCTCTGGTGGAGATATGGACAATATGATGGGATACTAGTTTTGTTGATTTATATTAAACTTTTAATTTACTTGTCTGCGTTATATTCAAGAATCGCATTACATTGGCATATAATGTCCAGTCATAGTTGGACGGTGATTTGATGTCGAAGCCCGTATTAATTCTGTTTGGAACTCAATCTGGAAATTCGGAAGATTTAGCATCTCAATTAGCGAAATCAGCAACATCTCATAATTTAGTTCCAACTGTTGTAGATATGGAGGCTGCAACTGTAGAACAGATGGCTTCTTCTGAAAGAATTTTGATAATTTGTAGTACTTGGGGGGAAGGAGAACAGCCTGATGCCGCTGAAGCATTATGGGACTCAATAAGCGCAGAAGGTGCACCTAGGATGGAGAATACACACTTTTCAGTCTGTGCACTTGGAGATACGAGTTATGAATTCTTTTGTCAGTCAGGAAAGGATTGGGATCTTAAGTTAGAGGAATTAGGCGCTAAACGTGTTTTTGATAGACAAGATTGTGATGTTGATTTTGACGATACATATGCCGCATGGGCAAATGGAGCATTGCCCGCAATTTCTGCAATAGGCGAAAGCGTAGTTGCAGATGTGTTAGATGAATCCGCTGAAGAAGTAATCCCCCCTACATCAGATGATTCCACATCTGGAGAATTAGATGAAATTATGGTTGATGGGGATAGGAAATTAGTAATATTGTTTGGAAGCCAATCAGGAAATTCGGAAGATTTAGCATTTAGGGCTAAATCAAAGGCTAGTGAGTTTGGATTAAATGCAGAAGTTATTGATATGGAAGGTTTTGATTTAGGGTTATTGTCTGAGACTTCCAGGCTACTCATAATTTGTAGTACTTGGGGAGAGGGCGATATGCCTGATTCTGCGGAAGCATTATGGGAAATTGCAAGTTCAGATAAAAAACCAAAATTAACAAAAACACATTTTTCAGTTTGTGCACTTGGAGACACAAGTTACGAATTCTTTTGTCAATCTGGCAAAGATTGGGACAATGTAATAGAAGAGATGGGCGGAATTAGGGTTTATGACCGTGCAGATTGTGATGTTGATTTTGATACTACGTTTGAAAAATGGATAATTCCTACATTGGCTGGTTTAGCCTCGGTTGATGGGAGTGGAACTTTCCATCCTGAATTAGTGCCTTTATTCATAAGTTTAGTGGATGGAAAAGGTAAGAAAACATCTACTGAAGACCTAGACACTCCCGTGATTTCCCGAGCAGCTATTCAGATTACTTTCAAAATATTCCGTTATAATCCAGTATTAATTGAAAATGGATGGGATACTTTCGAATGTAAAATGCCGGGGCACTTTTCAATATTGGATGCCCTTGATACGATTAAATCTGAAATTGATCCTACTCTTTCATTCCGTCGTAATGGACCCTTGTCAGGAGTTATTGTTAATGGGGCCGTTGTTAGAGCTGATCGTACAAGATTGTTAGATTTAATTAATTTATGTGGGGATGTATTGAAGGTTGAACCACTTCCTGGATATCAGGTGGTAAAGGATTTGGTAATATCTACTAAAAATTATGATGAGCATCGAATTAGATCTAAGCCTTGGATGATTCCAGCCACTAGATCTGCTGTAACTACTGCATCTGGAATTAATATTGGAATGATGGATATGTCTCAAGCAACAGAGTTACATGTTTTGGGGGATATAGACAGTCCGCAGTTATTACATTCTTTTTCAGATACTTTGCCTTATGATTCAGAGTATATTGGTCCAGCCTTAGTAATGCATTCATGGAAGAGGATTAATGATGAGAGGTATTCAGAAAAAGCAAGAAACTCTCGTATTGATTTTCTTCAAAACGATGGAGGCGCATGGAGTGAATCCGATTCTAGTGTGTTTGGAAGGCATGGAGATTATGGAAAAACTATTTCTAATTCATTTAATGAATGCCGTAGTGAATTAATTAGGATTAAAGGTTTTTCAGGAAAGCATGGACGTTTAGTAAAATGGTATGGACTTTCAGTAAAATGGTCAGGAAAGGTCAATGAAACAACCCTGTATAGGCAAGTTTTGGGGCCATTAGGTTTAGTTTCGAATTTATTTTCTGGAGTATCTATGAGGATGATGCTTGGATTTACTCGAACGGGAGCGAAGCCATTTAGAAGTATATTCTCTCTTTTAGCACCGCCAGCAGGAATCGGAAAGATCCCTCCAATGATTAATTCCAAAGTCGAAGCACATCATGAAGTGGTAAATTTATTCAATAAATTAGATAAGAGGTTTTGAGTGGTTAAAATGGTTAAATTTGCATATTATCCAGGGAATGTAGCCAGAGCGGCTTCAATAGAAGTTGAAGATTGTATACAGCCTTTATGCTCAAGCTTAGGTATAGAATTGATTGAAATTCCTAAAGCAACATCAGATGGAGGGAATGTTATTTCTCAAGCATCTCCGATTTTACAACATACATTAGTTGCAAGAAATATGGCATTAGCAGAAAATATGAATCTTGATATTCTGACTACTTGCGCATCATCTCATGGAATTCATTGTGAAACTATTGGTGCAATGAAAGATGATGTTAATTTAAGATCTAAAATAAATAGTACTTTAGTAGAAGTTTCAGGGGTCGAATATTCTGGAGAATCAAATTCAAAGCATTTACTTCATGTATTAGTAGAAGAAATTGGTTTGGAAAAAATAAAATCACTAGTAAAAAACCCACTTGACATGAATGTTGCAGGTTATTATGGTCCAAATATGCAAAAAGAAGGTGCATGTTCAGAAGATAATGTTTTTTCCCCCACTTATTTAGAACAACTAATTTCGGCATTAGGGGGAAAACCCGTTAATTATGATTTAAAATGCCAAAGCGTGGGGGCACCTTCACTTTTGACTAATCAATCTAGTTCGTTAAGAATGACTGCAGCAGTACTTAGCGATGCAAAAGAAAATGGAGCTCAGATGATGGTTAGTGCATGCACGCTATCACATTCAAATTTAGACACATACCAAGTTAAGGCAAGAAGAATTACAGGTAAAGATACTTCAATGCCAGTAATTCATTTGGCTGAGATGGTGGCATTTGCATTAGGGCACCATAAAGATCGATTTGCTTTATTAAAAACAAGAGTAATGATAATTGGCAGTTAAGACTATTTATTCTTCCTCTGTACTTTTTTCAAATTGTTCTAGTCCTGATTGACCTTTTGGTCTTAATTTTTGAGATAATGATAAATTATTTTTTGGAATGATCATTTCATTTCCTGTATTATTTATTTTTGTGTTTTTATTCAGTGTTTCTTTTTCTTTGTTAGGTGTTTCTTTTAATCGTTTTTCCTCAGATATTATAAATAAATCTGCAGTAATTTCCCCCTCATTAGTTTGTATTGTAAATTGTTTCAATCTATTGATTGGTTTATTCAAATTAAATGAAAGTTTACGTTGATTTTTCACTCTATTCAATATGCGATGCATTCTAATTTCTTTTGCTGCAGCAGCATATCTTATTCCTTCATCTCTTGTTTCTTTTGAGACTAGGATAAATACATGTCCATCTCTATGCCTTCCAGTTCTGCCTCTTCTTTGTATTGTTCTGATTTCACTAGCTACTGGTTCATAAAAAATCACTCTATCTGCAGAAGGTATGTCTAGTCCTTCTTCTCCAACAGATGTGGCAACAAGTACGTTTAGTTCACCTTCTCTGAAATCATTTAATGTTGAAATTTGTTGTTTTTGAGACATTCCGTCCTCTCCTTCTCTTGAAGATTGGCCAATAAATGGTACTGCATTTACTCCCTTAATCCCATTTAAGGATATTGAGATTGATCTTACAGAATCTCTTAATGAGGCAAAAACAATAATTCTACTTTCTGGATTAAAATTAATCTGCTCTCTTACTAATTCAAGAACCTTACCCATTTTGTTATGGATTTCTTTCATATTATTAATTTCTTTTTTCAATTCTTGAAACTCCTTTTTTTGTATGAATTTGGCAAGTTTCTTTTCACCTTTTTCGAATTGAATTGTAGTTCTTCTTATGTAATTACGTGTGCTAATGATTCCTTGAGTGGTGATTAAGTTGATTAGTTGTAGCACTCTTATTGAATCACCAACTAATTTCATTGAATGCCATCCATACTGACTTTTACGTTCTAAGAGATAACCTGCTCTTTTCATGGCATCATTTAAGCCTCTCATAGTTACAACTCCTTTGTGTAAATAAACACCCATTTTTTGCAATCTGTCTACCATCTCTTCTAGCCATTTTTTAAATGGTGCGGCGAGTTCTTCAATTTTCTTAGGTAAATCTAATAAAATAATCTTAGATTCTAATTCTGTAGTATAGGGTTTAATTAACGGATTCGTCCTTTGCATTGAAAAAATTCTATGCGCATCAAGTCTTTTAGTTAAGTCTATTATTGTTTTATCTGTTGATCCTGGTGAGGCGGTAGCTCCGAGTAATAATCCTGAGTTTGCCTGTTCTAGGTACATATCTGCAACTTGTGCCATTGCATGTTTTCCAGAGGCGTGGTGTGCTTCATCAATAACTAATAAACAATAATTTGTTAGTGACATGGAGCCCCGATTAACATCATTTCTAATTACTTGGGGGGTGGCGAGTATTAATCTTGCATTTTTTATCGTTTCTTGACGCTTTTTCCAATGAATTCCTCCATTAATCATTACTATTGATTCTTCAGGAATATTGAGGAACTTCTTTGCATCTTGGTAATGTTGGAATAATAGTGGATTTGTAGGGGCCATTAATATTGCTTTTTTTGTGGGGAATTGTAAAAGTCTGTCTGCTACAGCCATCAGTTCTATGGGTGTTTTGCCCATGGCCGTAGGTAGTACTAGTAATGTTGACGAATCAAGAATTGCATTCAACGCCTTTAGTTGATATGCCCTTGCCTCAACAAAATTTGAAGAGAGATATGGATGGTTAATTCTTGCACTCACTGACCTCCCTATGAATCAAGGCTCAAAAGGATTTATCACCGAGATGTCATGCATTTAATAAGAAATTAATTTACCGAACCACTCATATAAGTGATGTTTGTGGCCCACTTGCTAAAACAGTTGAGTAACCAGACACATAGGGCAATCAAAACGACCCCACATGGATATTTGGGCACATTTGTTGCCCTAATCCTGTGTCACGGTAACTTCAGAACTGCGATGGCCCGCACTAAAAGCGGAAATTAGGAGGAATCCAAAATGGCGAAACGAAGTAAACCAAGACGAGGCAGTATGGCCTTTAGCCCGCGTAAGCGTGCTACCCGTCAATTTGGTAGAGTTAAGTCATGGAATAGTGCCGACTCTGATGAAATAAGAGTACAAGGCTTTGTTGGTTGGAAAGCAGGAATGACTCATGTACTTCTAAGAGATACAAACCCAAATTCAAGTAGTGCTGGTCAAGAAGTACGTAAACCAGCAACAGTTGTAGAAATACCCTCACTTAGAGTTCTTGGAGTAAGAGGATATGGAGATAGCGCATACGGCTTACACTCATTAGGAGAAGTCTGGTGGGATTGTGATGAACTCAAAGAAACATTCCCTGAATTGTTCCGCAGAGTCCCTGCAAGAAAAGAGCATGATGTAGAGGCCCATAAAGAGCAACTTAAGGGGGCAGATATCTGTGAAGTTCGCTTAATCATAGCTACTAATCCTAAATCACTTTCAGCAATTTCTAGTAAAACTCCTGAAATTATGGAGATGGGTCTATCGGGTGGTGACTGCGATAGTCAATTAGAATGGTCATTTGAAAAGTTAGGTTCTGAATTAGGTATGGATTCTGTCTTTGACGTAGGATCTCAAGTAGACGTAATAGGAATTACCAAAGGATATGGCTGGCAAGGTGTAATCAAAAGATTTGGTGGAAAATTACAATCTCATAAAAATTCAAAGAAGATACGTCAACATGGTAACATGGGTGACTTCGGTACAGGGTATGTCCGTAAGACTATTCGTCAAGGAGGCCAAACCGGATATCACCAGAGAACAGAATTTAATAAGAGAGTTCTAAAAATTTCCCACCCTGATGAAGACGAGATAACTCCGAGTGGTGGTTTCTTACATTATGGTGACATTCGTAATTCATATGTATTAATCGAGGGCAGTATCCCAGGTCCAGCTAAAAGACTTGTAAGGTTCCGTGACGCCGTTCGTCCAAGAAAAAAATCATTCCCAGTTGAGATTACATATGTATCGACTGCTAGCAAACAGGGGGCATGAAAGTGAAAACTACAGTAACCAACATCGTAACAATTGTTACAGAAGATGAGATGGATGCTGGAAAACTTCAAGATCAATTTGAAGTAAGTACTGAAAAAGGCTCAAAATTAGATTTACCTGAAACATTCGAAACATCATATAGGCCTGGATTAATCCGTAGAGCTGTACATTCATCAAGAGCAAACCGCCGTCAAGCATACGGTCAGCGAGCACATGTAGGTAAAAGAGCACCAATGTCTGGTATGAAATTCTCTGTTGAATGGTGGGGCAAAGGACGTGGTGTTGCAAGGATTATGCGTAAAACAGGGCAGAAAACAGGTGCCCAAGATCCACGTACAAGACAAGGCCGTAGAGCTCATGGCCCCAAAGTAGAAAAAGACTGGACTCAAAAATTAAATTCTAAAGAGAAAATCCTTGCCAGAAATAGTGCACTAGCGGCAACAATATCTTCCGACATTGTATCTTCTAGAGGACATAAATTTGATGACGGTTTGAAATTACCCTTGATTTTAGGGTCATATACAGAAGTAAGGGATGATAGTAAAACAACAGTAGATATTGAAGACATATCCTTAAAGTGCGCAACAAGAAAAATCCACGCAATCTTTTCAGAATTAGGATTGGGTGCGGACTTACACAGGGCCAAAGATGGCCGTAAGATTCGTGCAGGGAAAGGTAAAATGCGTGGCCGTAGATTCAGAACACCGAAAAGCCTACTTCTGGTAGTAAGTAACAAAGGAAATTTGGCTAAGGCGGTAAGAAATTTACCTGGAGTCGATGTTGTGTCTGCTAGAGATTTATCTGCAGAACATCTTGCACCAGGAGGAGATGCAGGGAGATTAACCGTTTTCACTCAAAAATCAATTGAAGTTATGGGGGTGAGCAATTGAATCCTTACGATATCATACTTAAGCCATGGATAACAGAGAAAACGATGGAAAATCGTTTAAATGAACCAGGCAATTCAATTAATAGATTAGAATTCATTGTTGTAAGGACGGCTACTAAGGAAGTTGTTAAAGAAGCAGTTGAAAGATTGTTTGACGTTAAAGTAGAGCGAGTAAATACAAGAATTACAAAGGCAGGTAAGCATGCAAGTGTGAAATTAGCAAAAGGATATGATGCTGAAGAAACATCGCTTAAATTAGGAGCATTCTAAGGTGGTTTATTATGGGTAAGAGAACAAGGTCACAAAGAAAAGGGTCTAGTCCCCGTTACCGAGTTAGTAGCCATCGTTTCCCTGGCGCTAACAGGCTTCCTTCAGTTAAAGATGAAGTTGTAGAAGTAACTGAGTTAATCCATAGTCCAATTCATACTGCCCCCTTAGCAAAACTAAGATCTAAAGATGGCAAAGAAACATTTGTGGCTGCTACAGATGGAATGTCTGTAGGGCAGCAAGTTGCAGTTGGAGATAATGTTACCCTAAAGCCAGGAAATATCACAGCACTCAAAAATATTCCAGAAGGTACTTTGGTAAATAATATTGAATTAAGGCCAGGAGACGGAGGAAAAATTGCAAGAACAGCAGGTAATTCAGCCCTTGTAGAGACACATTTAGAGGGGAAAGTACGAATTAAGCTTCCAAGTGGTAAATCAAAGGATTTACGTTCAACCTGTAGAGCTACAATAGGCGTTTTGGCAGGGCATGGAAGAAGTGAGATGCCCCTAAGAAAGGCTGGAACCGCACATTACCGTGCTAAAGCAAAGGGTAAGGCTTATCCAACAGTTAGTGGAGTAAAAATGAATCCAGTAGATCACCCCCACGGGGGAGGAAATCATCAGGCTGTTCACGGGCCTAATTCAGTTGCTCGTGGAGCACCACCTGGTGCAAAGGTAGGGCATATTGCCCCAAGCAGAACTGGCAGAGGAAGAGGCAAGAGAAATAAATAAGGTGATTCAAAATGGCAAAGAGAAAGAAACGCTTCATGACTCCAAAGGCAGCGAGAAGAAGAACTCGTAAACTAAAGAGTCAAATTGCAGAAAGGCGAAAGAAAGAATTTACTTATCGTGGGCTTACATTAGAAGAGTTACAGGCATTGCCATTATTCCCTCCTGAAGCAGATCCTGAAGCAGATTGTATGTTGAAATATTTGCCTTCAAGAGCAAGACGTAGCCTTACAAGGATGAATGATGCAAATTATGCAGAAATGAATCAAAAATTCCTTACTAGGATTAATAAAACAGAAGGAACAATTAGAACTCATAGAAGAGATTTGGTAGTATTGCCAACATTTGTAGGAAAAACAATTGCAATTCACAATGGTAGCGGATTTATCCCTATAGAAATAAAACCCGAAATGATTGGACATTATTTTGGAGAATTTGCAATGACCCGTGGTTCAGTAACACACAGCGGTCCTGGTGTAGGAGCTACAAAGTCGTCCAAACACGTTGCATTGAAATGAGGTGGAAAAAATGAGCAGAGACAGATCAAAATCACAAAAAGGATACACTCAGTCCCTTGACAGAGGATCCAGGCTTGCATCTGCCAGAGCTAAAAATGTAGACGTTCATTCAAAACATTGTTTTGAGATAGCCAGAGAATTAAGGCCAAAAGGTAAAGGCGAAAATATGAAGTTTACTAGCGTATCTAATGCAATTCGTAAATTAGAAGAAGTACTTCTAGTAGAGGGATGGATACCACATCCTGAAACACCAGGCGGGTTCAAGAGAGTTAACAATCTACGCCTTAGAAGGCAAGCAAAGGCAATACCTTTCCGTAAGGGAAGTCGTAATAAGTTGCGTAAAAGAAACGGCCCTGGGAAAGCAGGACACCGTAAAGGAGGCATGGGCCCTGGAAGATATCCAGTAAAGGCTGCAATGAAATTCATTAAATTACTCAATAGTGCTGCTGAAAATGCAAGGCACAGATTCGATGACATCGAAGCAAATGACATGTTCATAACTCACTGTGCAGCACACAGAGGAGTCATAAAGAGAGGATGGATTCCTAGAGCACAAGGAAGAGCCACCCCTAAGAATCATTATCAAGTAAATCTTGAAATATTTATTGAAGACTTTACTAGTGATGACATAGATGATGAGGATGAATTTTGAGGTGTTTTAATGGCTGGTCGACAAAGTATGGTAAAAAAAATAATCAATAGAAATATTGAGAGGCACTTAGTCAAGGAATATTTGATGGGAGAGACTAAGAAATCAGGTTTTGGAGGACTTAAGATTCAAAGAACCCCTCAAGGTACAATGGTTACTTTGAAAGCAGAAAGACCAGGTATGGTAATTGGCCGTAGAGGTAAATTAATTAATGAATTAACCCGCCAATTAGATTCAAGATTCAATTTAGAAAATCCAAAATTAGAAGTTGATGATGTCGAAGAACCTAGATTAAATGCACAGATCATGGCAGATAAACTAGCAGGTGCACTCGAAAGAGGCTGGTATTTCAGAAGAGCAGGTCATAGTACCGTCATGAATATCATGGAAGCAGGAGCAAAAGGCGTAATTGTAATATTAAATGGAAAAATTACAGGTGCAAGACACAGAACTCAGAAGTTTATCGCAGGACACATAAAATATTGTGGAGAGCCTGCATTGACTCTTATGGAAAGAGGATATGGAGTGGCAATTAAGAAACTAGGTACAATTGGTTGTACTGTAGCAATAATGATGCCAAACACAAGGCTACCTCATGAAGTAACTATTCATCCTAAGGGCACAATTGAAAGTAGTGATGAGGAAGTTGTCATAATCGAAGAAGAAGTAGTTGAAGTAGCAACTAAAGAAGTAGCTAAAGTAGCAACTAAAGAAGTAGCTAAAGTAGCAACTAAAGAAGTAGCTAAAGAAGTAGCTAAAGTAGCAACTAAAGAAGTAGCTAAAGTAGCAACTAAAG
>Ga0114997_10000029_pt1 | contig 92591 bp, 78 predicted proteins | sample ArcticOcean_MG_C_2_FD_87045 | JGI IMG/M metagenome (GOLD analysis project Ga0114997, IMG submission 87045) | Marine microbial communities from western Arctic Ocean - ArcticOcean_MG_CB4_136 | ecosystem: Environmental > Aquatic > Marine > Oceanic | place: Arctic Ocean: Canada Basin | collected... | reverse complement strand
TAGTACTTCAGTGATTACTTGAGCGATTATCTTGATGTTTTCCTGAGTCAAATGTGGTTGAAGAGACAGGTCACAAGCAAATTCAATGTTAGCGATAGTTTCTCCTAACTCTTCTTTGTGTGCTTCAACATATTCCCATTGTCTGTAGTCTCTTGCGTTACGCTTGGCTCCAAATATTTGCATTGGAACTCCTTCCATTTTCATTAAATCGATAAATTGGTCTGCCTTGTCCCTCGAAAGTCCGGTCAAGTGAAATTGCATAGTATCACAGAAACTGTCAACTTGAGGCAGAGGCATTGGAATTTCAATATTATCATGAGCATTGATTAGACTATGAAGTAGATTCCAATTTTCAACATGTACTTTCTTAATTTGAGGAAGGCGTTCAATCTGTGGCGTTAACATAGCCGCAGTCACTTCTTGCATACGCATTGAATAACCTGGAATTTGGTTCTGTAATCTATCCATGATTTCTGGGTCTAAATCGAAATGCTTAGTCCATAGTCTCTCATATGATCCTGCATAAAGTACAGCCTTAGCAGCATATTCATCATTATCTGTGATGAAAATTCCGCCTTCTCCAGCGCTCATTCCCTTGGATGATTGGGTTGAGAAGCAGCCTATTTGTCCAAATTTGCCGAGAAACTTTCCGTTCCAAAGAGTTTCATAAGCGTGGGCACAGTCTTCGATAAAAATCAAATCATGTTTCTTGACTACTTCCATTACTGCGTCCATGTCTGGGACGTGCCCTCTCATGTAAGACATCAACAATACTTTTGCTCCAGTTTCAGTTGCCTTCTTGTCTAGGTCTTCAGCACTCATTGCCCACTCACGATTACTCTCTACGAGTACTGGAACGGCTCTAGCATGCTGGATAACCGAAGGTACTGCATGGAAAGTGAAAGCATTTGTTAGAATCTTATCGCCTGGCTTAACTCCTACTATGTTGAGTGCAATAAACATTGCAGAACCACATGAATTGGTTCCAATAGTATGCTTTACTCCCATGTACTTGGAGAAGTTTTGTTCGAGTTTGGCAGTAATTGAAAGTTCCTTACTCTTAGGTTGATAACGATACATTACTCCTGCACTCATTGCCTTGACTGCTAAATCAATTCCTTCTTGTGGAATTGGTTTGAATGCCTTATTATCAAAGTCGACAATTGACTGTCCTCCGTCAACTACTAAGTGACGTAATTCATTTCCCATTAAATCACCGAAATTAAGTATTTATAAAAATCCAAGTTCAAGCACTACGACCCGCATCTAACATTTCTTTAAGACTGCCATCTTGAAGCATCTCTAAAGCAATATCAGACCCGCCGATAAGTTCTCCATGAACATATACTTGAGGCATGGTTGGGAAGTCAGCCCAACTACAAACTGAAGGTATTGCCCTAGGGTCTGTCAAGATGTTAACTGCTGCAAATGGTTCTCCCAATTGCTGTAAAACTTGAGCAGCCCTATTAGAAAAGCCACACTGTGGTTCATTCGGTGTCCCTTTCATGAATAATACTACTGTATGTTCATCAACTATCGCTTGTATTTCTTTTTCTGTCCAATCCATTTTAATCACTCCTTCTTAATTTCTGTATTCTTCTCGAATGTATTCCTTGCCCACCGCCATGTGGATCGAATGCTGTATCACCAGCAGTTTCTGCTTGAGTAGGAGTCATGCATTTTAGATCTAATGCGTGAATTGGACTAGGAATATGCTGCTTCATTATGGCTAGAACCAATTTTTGTCTTTGTAGTGGGCGCATTCCTTCGAAGGTATCTGAAATAATCCTTACATGAAAATGGTCTCCTGAACCATGTAGATCAATCACTTCAACCATTGCTTCTGGAACCGCTTTTAGAACTTCAGATTCAATCCAATCCGCCTTAACCATATCCGCACCTCAACAAGCCGTGGTGAAACATGGCTTTCAATCTGTGCTTACGCGGATGGTTGAAGTTTAGAACTAATAAAGGTAAAACATGGGCGAGCCAATTTACTCTTCCAAGACCCGTAAACCGCAGATGGGTCGGGATTCTGGATGGCTGATTGGGTCTGACCTGATCGCTATTTTCCTAGCGCTGGCTGGACAGATTGTATTGACTAAGGCACTGTTAACCGAATCATATGGAATATATATTGTGGCATTAGATGCATTTGCAACAATTTTCCTTATTATTGATTTAGGACTCCCAACGCTACTCGCTAGAGATGGTGCAAATGCAGTAGAACGGATTTGGCCAGCGATTATTAGAGTGTATAAATTACAACTAATCTGTTCGGTTCCCTTCATACTCTTGACTGTAATTGGAACCCCTGTTTTAGTTGAACAATGGAAAGATAATCTCGAACTATTATTACTTTGTAGTATTATTGCATTGGTCCATATAGCATCCTATGCTCCTCGTTCTGGTCTTAGAGCTGCAGGTCAAGCAAAATTAGAAGCATGGTCAAAGGTTATTGAGAGAGCGACCACTGTGATAGGTTATTATGTGTTATTTCTACTTGGAAGTACCTCTGTTTCAGCATTTGCCTTAGTTTTCTTAATCGGAGCATTGTGTGGATTAATAGTTGCTCTAGGTCTTTCCTATTCAATCCTAAAGCCAATATCAGGGTCTGTAAAATCAGACTGGAATTCACTCGGCAAATCTTGGATTGATAATAAAAACCTACTACTCCAGGCACTTCCATTCGCCATTACTCTAGGCGTATTACCTTATGTAATTAGAATTGAGAAATTTATTCTGGCAGGCGAATTAGGGGTTGATGCTGCTGCATTATTCCATGTAGCACAATTGGCATGGTTGGCTGGATTAGTAGTACCTCAAGCATTACGTTCAGCATTACTTCCAGTTCTTGGTGAATTTAGAAATGACCAAAATAAATTTAATTCTTCATTAGAACGTTCATTGGATATGTGCTTGGGAATTCTACCTATTGGTTTATTTGCAGGTGCTGGCATAGTTTACTTTTTACTTCCAATCGCATTTCCTGAACAATATCTTGATGGATCTCTTGGTGCTTCAGCAGTAGAGTTATTCATGATTCTACTCACTGGTTGGTGTCTTACCCTTCTAGCCACTCCAACATATACCGCTTTACAAGCTGGAAAAAAGCCTTGGAATTTTACATTATTCATTGGACTAGTTATGCTATTTGCAACTATTATAGGATATCTATTGATTGACTGGGGGGCTGAAAAGTCTCAAGCTTCAGGGTTATATGCCGCTGCTTTAGCATCAACTATTTCTTCTGGGTTCCTGCTAATAATGTCGATTCACCTGTCCTCAAACTGGAAATTAGTCATGAAAAGAAAATATGAATTAACTATCGTGATTTCAATATCGATAGTGACATGTTATGGATTCACCAGCGGTTCATGGATTTCCATTATTGGCATCGTATTATTCTATTTCACGCCAAAAGGGATTCAAGTAATTTATCCCATTGTGAAGCAACCATCTGATTAGTGAACCTTTTAGGTAATTCAAATCCTTCATCCCAATTATATTTCAAAGCCGATTCACAGGCATCTGCTAGTTGAATAGGGTCATAATCCGAGGAAATACATATTTCTGGAAGATATTCGGAAACATCACCAACATTGACAGAGACGACCGGCGTTCCACATTGAATAGATTCTCTAGCGACCAATGGTCCTGACTCTCTCTTTGATGTAATCAGTGTTAAATCAGCGACTAGCATTCTATCCCAAACAATACTTCTCGGTTGTTGTCTTAATGTAGTCATCCCTACAATCCAGCCTCTTTTTTCTAATTCTTTACCTGTTTCTAATGCTAGAAAATGGTTTTTCTCCGGGCGTCTTGGGTCGGATGGGAAAAGAATGTCTAACTTATCTCTACGCCATCTTCCCCTATTATTTTTCATCGGTTTAATCCATTCTTGATCAACGCTACTATGACATGGAATCATCGAAATTGAATCTTGTCTTATTTGATTAGATATCTGGTTTAATCTTTGTGAGACCGTTACAAGGTGGTGGGACTCCCGGGCTAATTTTTTGATAGTCTTACCAATATTTCTATCGTTTAGACCTATGTCAAAGTCATGGCCATGTATTACTGCAATCCAAGGGACATTCCAACTTTTAGACAACCTATTAGCCAATTCTCCAACTGGCCAAAGTGTATGACATATTATTATTTCAGGCCGCCAATCTCCAAGCCAATTCTCGACTTTTTTCTGTGCTTTACCAATACTTCGCTTAGTCAGTATCGGTAGTGGATGCCCTGGTAATCCCCAAAAACGAGGACTTAGGACTTCAATTTCTCCATGCTTAAATTGTTTAGGAGCGCGTGCCACTCCAGTATGTGTTGAACGACTTGCTTCTTGATACTGAAACATTCTCGGCAATGGATTTACCACTTTGACTTCATGTCCACTATTTTGTAATAATTGAACATGATCGCTGACAAAAGTACCTCTAGCAACATTGGTAGGGAGGGGGAATAAAAGTGAAATTACAAGAATTCGCACGTTTTCACCTAATCATAATTATACTTTAAGTGCTGTATGTATCTCTTGTAGGTTTTCTGCTACAGTTGCTCTGTCATTGAATAATCCTGAACCAACTACGCAATTTGAAACACCCCATTCCTGTAGCATTGCAATATTATGTGATTTAACTCCGCCATCAATTTGAATTTGTACTGGGCGCCCACCTAAAGCAACTTGTTGATCTATTGCTTGCTTAAGTCGCCTGATTTTCTTCTCTACGCCTGGGATAAATGATTGTCCACCGAATCCTGGGTTTACACTCATAACCAAGATTAAGTCTAATTCTGAAAGTATTTCCAAGGTAGAATCAATAGGAGTTGCAGGATTTAATACAACTCCAACACTTGCTCCATATTCACGAATAGCTGTAACAATGCGATGAAGATGGGTTACTGCCTCGACATGGACAGAAATATGATTGCATCCTGCATCGATATAATCTTTATAGCAATCTTCAGCATTAGAAATCATAAGATGTGCGTCAAAAATTGGTCCATCTCCTAGGGCTTTGCGGAGCGATTTTATCACTGGAGGGCCGAATGTTAGATTGGGTACAAAATTACCATCCATGATATCTAAATGTAACCAGTCAAGTCCTGAGTCTACTGCTTCTTTACAGGCAACTGCGAGATTAGATAAATCTGCAGTCAATACACTTGGTGCGATTATCATATGCTGACCAATCTAGGCCAAACAATTCTTTCTCAAGAGGATTCCGTATATTTTTGTAAAATTTTTTTCACAAAGCCTCATAATACCCCTTCGGCAGGAATGCTCGGTGAGACAATGGGCCAAGTACGTGCGGTAACAGATGCAGAGTTTGAATCCTCAGTGAAGGGTGATGAATGGGTATTAGTAGATTTCTGGGCACCGTGGTGTGGACCATGCAAGGCTATAGCACCCGTTTTAGAGCAGGTTGCTGGCGAAAGAGATATTTTAATCGCCAAGGTCAATACCGATACAAATTCAGCAAATGCTGGAAGATTGGGTGTTAGAGGAATTCCAGCACTATTCCTATATCATAATGGGAATGTAGTCTCAAAACAAAGTGGAGCAATGCCTAAACCAAAATTACTAAAGTGGATCGATGAGCATATGAATGCTAATGATTTCTAATTAGCATTTTTTGTTTTTATATTGCGTAGTAATCTTTCTTTTAGGGCTTCATGGAGCCACATTCCTTCTTCTAATTCAAGTAATAATCCATGCTGAATTAAGTTTTTTGGAGGATTGCCTTCCCATCCAATTTGACTTGCCAACTTTGCCCACTTAATCGGTGCTTTACATTGAGCAAGATACAATAGTAATTCGCTTTCAAGCGGTGGCAATCTAGTAAGTATTTCATCATCAAGGAATTGTAACCAATCAATATGAGTGGATTGTCCATAAAGTTCTAGCAACTCTAATGCTAATGGATGGCCTCCGGTTTTTTGATGGACTTGTTCGACTTCATACGGACCTTTTTTATCAATATCTTTTAGCCAATGTTCAATCTCAGTTCTAGTAAGTCCTTGTAATGGCAATTCTTGAACTATTTCTCTTGTATGCACATCTCTTCTATCATAGATACTTGGTCTTGTTCTCGAAATCAATAAAACCCGAAGAGGTGTTTTTGTTGAAATCTGTAATAAAGATCCTAATAAATCACTTGCTTCATCCTGAATATGATGGACATCATCAAGAACTATTAGCCAATAAGGAGGAGGCCCTCCTGACTCATTTTTGAAACGCTCTCTTATTGTTCCTGCATCTGTCAAATAAGCGGTTAATCTCCTACGCCATGTATCAACATCTATCTTTCCTGCTGGTTGAAGTGGTAAGGTTTCTATCAGATTATAGGGATCATGGTTCTCATCGATACCAAACCTATGTAACAAACTAGTAGCAATTCCTAATGCCCGATCCCATGGTTGACAAGGATACCAGCAAATAGAAAGATGGGGGTCATTATCTAAATGTTGATCAAGCCAATGCGCCACTAGAGTTGATTTACCAATACCGGCAATTCCGTGAACCACTGCACAAGGCTTACGACTTGAAAACCAATTATGCAATTCATCTATCTGTTCTTTACGTCCATGTACAGGTCGTGTCTTTGGAGGTTGATTGGAATATGTTGCATGCGCTCCAGTTAATGCCTTTAATCGACCAGGGGGTGGCGTTTTTTCATCTTTATTTGACTTATTTATCTTACCAAATCTAATATCTCCATAAGTTAAGACACCTTCATGTTGGGCATGCATTAGGATTTGTAATAGTGAAATTCCAGTTGCTAACCTATCTGCGGCTTCCGATGCATTGACTTCAAGTAATTCTCCACTATCATCTCTTAAGATCACCTTGATTACCCCTAATCCTGCTTTTCTTTGTTGTGCTTGTTTCCTACCCTCGTCGGTAAGTTGCCAAGTCTTCTGACGGCGTTCTTCTCCGCGTATATTTCTAGTATGTTCTGAAACTAATTGTCTCTTCAATAAATCTCTCATTGTTCTACTCACATTTGGTGGATGTAATGCACATGATTCTGCGATACCAGGCCTAGTTAAAACAAAGCTAACCATGTAGCGGTCTGCTTGTTCATCATTCTCCAATAAATGAAGCAATACACGGTCTTGAACCGCGATATTGACCTTGGGAATCCCTGCGCTCACATGAATCCGAATTATTCATACATCTAAGCGATTTCTATTGTTTAAGCAATTTATTTATCACACATGTAAACCATAACACCTTTTAATATTAGTTTGACCCCGAATCATGACTTCTCAATGGTCTAGCGTTTTTATCGTTGGACTCTTGGTGATTATAACTACGCTTCCAATGGTTTCTGCCGACTCGGATGGTGATGGATTTAGTGATTCCGATGATGATTGTAGGTGGTCTTATGGGACTTCTTCGAACGATAGAAATGGATGTCCTGACAGGGATAATGATGGAACTTCAGATATAATTGATGGATGGGTCGCAAATGTGCCAAACTTTCAGAGTGATTTCATAATTTCCTCAAGTCAAAATTATAATGATGTAGATTTTTCATTGGATGGAGTAAATATCGTTACAGGTGATGAAGATGGTTGGGTCAGGATATGGAATGCCTCATCCTTTGTAAATCTAAAATCTGTTCAAGCAAATAGTAATGGCGATATTACCTCTGTGGCCTATTCACCTGATGGAAATTATGTCGCTGCTAGCCTTGATGATGATACCATAAACCTCTATTATTCTTCAAACATAAGTTCTGTTCATGGCTCTATTAGCGTAGATGTCGGAGGTGGCGATTATGCATTTGATGTGGAGTTCTCCCCCGATAGTTCATTGATTGCTGTATCTATTGGTCAATCTGGAAATGGTGGAACAAGTGGCCAAGTCTTATTGATAAAAGTATCAGATGGCCTTCAATTAGGAAATGGGATTAACCCCAATAATGAAGATGGATTCTATGCTTCTGCATTTTCACCTGATGGGACACATATCGTGGTTGCTGGAGATGGTGATTTCTATGTAGTAAATGTTTCATCTAGAGCAACTGCATATACCATTACTAATCCTCCTGATGAAATTAATGATATCGATTGGTCACCTGATGGTAATTTCATTGCTATGTGTGGAGCATGGGAAGGCAATGGAGCAAGTTTTGATATGTATGAATTTTCTGGCACTTCATGGGTTCGAATATGGCAAAAGGTGACTACTACTTCATGCCTTTCTGCAGACTTTTCTAGTGATTCAAAGCAAATTGCAAATGGACATTCCTACTACCAAGGTGATGGTGGCACAATCAAGGTTTTCAGTACTGGTAGTGGGACTCTAATCGATCTCTTTGGCGCCCCATCACCTAATGGTTGCGGAGGAAATAATTGTGGGCAAGTCAACGGCCTGAGTTGGAGTTCTGATGGCATGAAATTAGTAACTACTTACGGTAGAAATGACGAAGGGATACACTACTGGTTTGCAGAACTTGATGAGGATAATGATGGTTACAATACTACAGATCAAGGAGATGGCAAAGTAGATGCATTCCCTACAGAAGGGACTCAATGGAATGATACTGACCTTGATGGATATGGTGATAATTCTGCTCCAGCATTTCAACCAGATGGATGTATAAATGACTTTGGAACTTCTACAGAGGATTTGTTTGGATGCCCTGATTCCGATGGCGATGGATGGTCTAATGGTGGAGATTGGGCACCAAATAATCCAGAGCAATGGGCTGATTCTGATGGTGATGGATATGGTGACCAATACCTCTTCGAAGAAGATGATTACTATTTTCACTTAAACCAACGTGGTGATGCATTTCCTGAAAACCCAACTCAGTGGAATGATACTGATGGGGATAATTATGGAGATAATTATGCAAATACTTCTTGGACTTCGATACGCGCCGAATCATGGCCTGGGATTTTAATGAATTCGGCAACAGATATTGATACATTTCCACTTGATAGAACTCAGTGGCTAGATAGTGATGGCGATTGGTATGGGGATAATCAAATGAGCGATATTCCTGATGGTTGTATAATGAGTTATGGGGAATCTAAATATGATAGATTTGGATGTATTGATAGTGATGCTGATGGATATTCTGATCCTTCTGGAAATTGGGCATCTATAGATGATAATGGATACTGTCAAGCTGATGGTCTTCCATTAGATCCCACCCAATGGTGCGATAAAGATCAAGACGGTTATGGTGAAAACCAAACTGGAAATAATCCCGATGAATGCCCTAATGATTCCGGTTCTTCATATATCGATCGCCTAGGATGCCCGGACTATGATAATGATGGATATTCCGATCAAGGTGATCCGTTTCCATCAGATAAAACACAATGGAAAAATAGAGATGGAGACTCTTTGGATTGTGGTGGAGATAATCAAACTGGGAATAATCCAGATCTATATCCCGATGACCCTACTCAATGCCGAGATACTGACCTTGATGGATATGGTGATAATTCAGCAGGCAATAATGGAGATGCTTTCAAATTTGAATCTACACAGTGGGCTGACACTGATGGTGATGGATTTGGCGATAATAATCAGTCTGGTTCAGTAAATGGCGATATATGCCCTCAACGTTCTGGAACTTCTACAAATCCCGCAACTAGAGGATGCCCTGATACAGATGGTGACGGTTTTGTTGATCCAGAGGATGCTTTTCCTGAAAACCCATTACAATGGGCTGACCAAGATGCCGATGGATATGGAGATCAAGTAAATCGCGCTGGGGGTGATGATTGTTTGACTGTATATGGATTATCCTTTGAAGAAAATAGGTTTGGTTGCCCTGATGCTGATAATGATGGCTGGGCAGATGTTGATGATGCATTTCCTAATGATTCAAATCAATGGTTAGATGCTGATGGAGATGGATATGGAGATAATTATTATTGGAATAATATAACCACTATCGATGAAGAAGATACCAGTAGAATAATAATTCTTAGAGAGCAGTATGGTGATGCCTTTCCTAGTGAAAATGAACAGTGGAATGATACTGATGGTGACGGGTTTGGGGATAATGTAAGCAGTTATTTCAATCCTGATTCGTTTCCCTTTGAGCCATCACAATGGAATGATGAAGATGGTGATGGATTTGGCGATAACTTCACTTTGGGTGCTTATCAGCCGGATGATTGTCCCGAAGTAGCCGGCAATTCAAGAAAAATAACTCCGAATGGGCAATGGGGATGTATCGATTCAGACGGTGATGGTGCTTCTGACTTAGTTGACCCATGCCCCTGGGATCCGGCTGTTTCAGTCGGAAGGGCTGGCTCTGTCATTTGTAGTATTACATCTAATCCAAACCCAGAAGATTCTTCTTCGGATTCCAGTAATTCTAAATCGGAATCAATTGATAAAACCTTGATTATAATGGCGGCTTTCATTATATTTTTACTATCTGTGATAGTAGTGGCACAATTTGCTAAAGTAGCGGGAAGAAAGAAAATAAGCAAAGGAAAAAATGAAGAAGTTATGATAAATCAAGCCTTTTCTGAAGAGGAAGAAAGGAGACTTGCCTGGGTCGACTTTTATGTGGCTAATAATCAATTAGAAGAAGCCAAAAAATTAGGTTGGACTGAACCTGCTGAAGTTCCACAATGGAAGCAATTCGAAATGCAACAGGAAGCTGAAAAGGAAGCAGCAATTCCATCGATGTTTGATTTAGAAAGTCTTGAACTTTGAATTTAGAAACATTAGGCTGCTATTTACATAAATGATGTACCGTTGACCTTTCAAGTAATGACGCTCTCTCAGTGAACATGGCGGAATCGTCTAGAATGTTAATTGGTCTAATTGCTGGCCTGTTTTTACTATCAGCAATACCTTTTATTTCTGCCCAAGATTCTATTGAACCTACACTCCTTGAAATCCAAATTAATGAAGCGGATCTCAATCAATGGTACTTTGAAGGAGATACCTTAAGTTTTAATTCATCACTAGTAAATAATGGTGAAGAGACAACTATAGTTAATGATCCCTCATGTGGAGTTTTCCTCTCTGTAGTCAATTTTAATTCTGAGACTATTTATGATAATTCTAACTTATGCCGTGGGCAGACACGAGACCTAACACTAGTTTCTAATGAAAATTTTCAATTTAGTGAAATGTCATGGAACTTTACTAATTATGACCGAAATATCATATCTTCAGGATGGTATTCAATTTCTTCAATTCATAGTACTACAAACCTGAAAACTACTAAAGATATCTATTATCAAAATAATATCGAATTCAATTCCAACCTAGAACTAGAATTAAACCAGGTTAACTTTGGAGAATCTAACGATGATTCAGGTCACTATCTAGTGGGAATTACCCTTTCAAATCCGACTGATTCGAGTATTGAATTACCAAATGAAGAATCTTGTAAAATGATTTATTCAATCAACCAAGAAGATTCTGTTATTGATTCTTGTTACGGCGATAATTCATTATTACACGCATATGAAAAGTCATATCTTGGAGGCATATTTATCCCACGTAATTCGTTAACAAATGGGAGTAACGAAATTATTGTTAGTACCCCCGGCAATAGCCTAATTCAGAAAATAGTAATCCAGCATGAATTAAGTCAAGATGATAACATAAAGTTACTTGCTGATGGGGTTGATGTTTCAATTAGTAAAGGCCTCGAAATGGAAAGGGAACACATCTCATTTTTATCATATTCGATAAGTCTTGAAAATTCTAAAGAAGAAAGTGTTAGCATTGATTTTTCAAGTACATGTAAATTCCAGATGTTTATAATTGATGATCTGGGCCAAGAAATTGTAAATACTTCGTCCAATCAAATATGTCAAGATGTGCAAACATCACATTCTTTGAATAGCGGTGATGAACTAGTTTTTGATCTACCTAATTGGTATCTTGAAGATGTTTCACTATGTTCTATTGATTCAGGCACATATACAGTTATTATAGAAATATATGAATATTCAACTATAATGGTTGATCACTATCAGCATAATGATAATCACCGTAATATTGAGTGTACTGAAGGAGATGTCGGTTTTGAAAGTGATTATACTCTTGTAGGTGAAAATATCTTTTCATCAGTAATCATTTACCCAACTGAACAAATTATTAAGATCAATGAGCCTTGCATTATAGGTTTTTTACTACAGCCTATTGGAAATACGATTCAATATAATGATTCAATTCTAGAAGTATGTGATTTCAAAACTGGCAATTATTTGGATTTACCTGCCACTGAAGATGGGATCCAACAAGAGCTTAGATTTGAAAATCAACTATCTGTTTCACAGGTATTTGATGTAAATAATACCTCGATAGATATATCATTCATTGTTGAACACACTCTACAATCAGGGGGAATTGCGTATCATAACTTCACATATTCCTCCATTAATGATGAAATTATTACTCCGGAATTGGTGTGGGAGTTAGAAGGACTATGGACTAATATCGGCACTGATGGCATAGATTGTTGGATGTTATCGAATGATGAAAATTCAGTTCTACTTGTAAATTCTGAACTACTTCCTTCATGGGAGCCAAAAAATAATTGGGAAGGGGAATATTTAGTATCCGAGTCATCGGTTGGAAATGAACAATGTCAATTTAAGCTGCAAGAAATTGAAATTATTTCTATCTACATTGAACAAAAAATAAGCCTCAGCAGTGACATAAAACAGTCTGAAAGTGAAGATGACGTTTTAATCAAAACTCCCACTCCTGAATTTACTAAAGTAGCAATAGTCGTTGTTTCAACTTCCTCTGTCTTTGCAATATTAGGACTATTTGTAATTAATACTGAATCTTTACGGATACCAACAACTGCAGCAGGGTTGTGGTTACTCGGAATGCTTGGTAAAACTCAAGAAACTTCTGATGGGCGTTTCCAAAGAGGGCGTTTAATGGGCTATTTAACTGCAAACCCGGGTTGCCATTTCCGTGCCTTAATGGCTGCTTTAAAAATGAGTAATGGGCAGATAACTCACCATCTAAGATTACTCGAAAATCAAGAACTAATCTGGCGACTTAAAGATGGAAGATTAGTACGATATTATCCCTTGAATAATTCCTTATATCCTGGAATGACTCCTGATGAATTACCAATTCCTCTTCTCTCACCTGATCCAAATAGTTTGCAAGGAAAGATTCTATCATTACTTGATGATGAACATCAATATGGTAAATTTCCAACCCAAGCTGAACTTGCTATAAAACTAGAAAAGAGTCAACAGTTGATCTCTCATCACCTCAGAACATTGCAAAAATTCGGTTTGGTCGAAAAAAGGAAAATGGGAATAAAAAATAGATACAAGTTGACCAAGGAAGCATTGTTTTTACTTGAAACAGATATAGACTTCAACGTTAAAGAGTAATTTCCTCTCTACACAGGCCCTCTTCATCTATCTTCCAATCAAGATTAGTCCAACCCATTGAGTTTAGTTTATCGATTAAGATAGACCTATTACAATCCTCTGAAATTAAGATTCCAACAACCCCTCCACTTCCAGCACCCATTGCCTTCCATGCCAATACCTCTCCATTCTGGACAAATTGGTTTAGATTTTGACGAAATGGATCATGTAATTCCATGGATAGAAGATCTACACTCTGCATAACTAATCTTAATGCTCCTATAAACTCGCTTTTGGATTCATTGGTTATTGCTTCAGACATATTTAATCCAGCCCTGCGAATATCATCAAGTGCTTGTGAAACATTCTCCTCACCTGCTTGGTAACGCTCCCAGACTCCTTTGTGTAAATCTCCCGATACATGTGTAATACCACTATTAAACAACAATAGTTTTTCTTCAATCCATGAAGAAAATTGTGTTGAAGGTTTTAGCGACTTTGATTTTACTTTATCATCAATGAAGGTTAGATGATTTATGCCTCCTAAAGCACTAGACCATTGATCTTGACGACCTCCTTTATTTCCCAATAAGGCTTCAAATTGGTATGCTAATTCTGCGATTTCTTCGGAACTATATTGTGAACCAATAATTGTTCCAATTAGGCTAACATTCATTGAACCTGAAGTCCCCAGACCTGAACCTGTTGGCATATCAGTAGTATATGATAATGAGATTTTCCGCTCATCATCAATTTCCATTATACATTTAGTATAATGATTAATCGCTATATTTACTACTTCGCCAGAGATTCCACTACAATAAGTTGGCACATCTGTCCATCCGCCAGCCAAATCAATCCGTGCTGGAGCGCGAACCATGATTCTCTTGGCCATGTACTATCTGAATGATTACTCCCTCATCAAGAGTGTCATTGAAAGGGTGGTTATTCGTGGAGGTAATATCTGGGGGATAGGAGTTGGTGGCTTTGACTGAAGAAGATTTGCCTGTCGATGAAGTCCATTGGCAACAACAATGGGCAGATTCCAAAGTATTTGAGTCGCAACTCGGCGGTAAGAAAACGCCATTTTACTGCTTAGAAATGTATCCATACCCTTCAGGTAAAATGCACATGGGACATGTGAGAAATTATTCGATTGGTGATGCGGTTGCTAGATACAAGCGTATGAAAGGTTTTGAAGTATTATATCCAATAGGATTCGATTCATTTGGAATGCCTGCCGAGAATGCTGCTATCAAAGAAGGCGGTCACCCTTATGATATTACTGAGCGAAATATGGCTTCAATCACTCAACAGATTAAACGCATGGGTTTCTCCTATGACTGGTCCCGAATGGTGAAAAGTCATGACCCTAAATATTACAAATGGAATCAATGGTTTTTTACTCGCTTTATGAAGACTGGAATTGCATATCAAGAGTTCGCTCCTGTAAATTGGTGTGGACCTTGTAACACGGTTCTAGCAAATGAGCAAATTAAGGCAGGGCGCTGTTGGAGATGTAATGGCCCTGTAGTACAAAAAGAGATGAACCAATGGTTTCTAGATACTAGAAAATATGCTCAAGAGTTAGTTGATGGTTTAGACAAAATTAATTTCCCCGAAAATGTGGCATTGATGCAGAAAGATTGGATTGGACGTTCTGAAGGTGCTGAAATTATTTTCACCGTTGAACATTCGGGTGAGGAAATCAAAGTATTTACTACTCGACCCGACACCCTATTTGGTACCACTTTTATCACCCTAGCGCCTGAACATCCTCTTTCAGAATCCTTAGTCAAAGGTACAGAGTACCAATCAAATTGGAAAGAATTGTATGATGAAGTTTCTATAATGACTGAATTTGATAGAATTAAAAATATGAATAAAAAGAAAGGTAGCCCTCTTGGGAAAAATGCAATACACCCGCTTACTGGCGAAAAAATACCTATTTGGACTGGGAATTTTGTAATCGCCTCATATGGTACAGGCGCTGTGATGGCAGTACCTGGTCATGATGAACGGGATTATGATTTTGCATCAAAATATGGCATTGAAATTAAGCGTGCTTTGGTAATGGAAGAAAATACCGATTTTTCAACTGAAATGAAAAGTGCTGAGACTGATTATGGGTGGATGGTAAATTCGCCTATTGATGGATTTGATGGATTATATGGCGAGGAAGCAAAATCAGCTGTTATCGAAAAATTAGAAAAAGAGGGTAAGGGAAATAAAACTATCAATTGGAAAATAAGACCATGGTTAGTTTCTCGTCAGCGTTACTGGGGTACTCCAATACCTGTGATTCATTGTTCGGATTGTGGAGCAGTACCTGTTCCTGATGAACAATTACCCGTTGAATTACCTCGTGATGTCACGTTTGGAGAAGGTAACCCTTTGGCAAGTTCTGATGATTTCATCAATGTTGATTGTCCCGATTGTGGTAAACAAGCTAGAAGAGAAACTGATACAATGGATACCTTTGTTGATTCTTCATGGTATTTTTTACGTTATACTGATGCACGGAATGACTCTGAATGTTTCACAAAAGATATTGCTAATCAGTGGATGAATGTCGATTTTTATTGTGGTGGAATTGAACATGCTCAAATGCACCTCATTTATGCACGGTTCTGGACTAAAGCACTTCGTGATCTTGGACTACATTCTATCGATGAACCTTTCAATGAGCTTCTTTGTCAAGGAATGGTCAATAAATCAGCACCGTGGTGTGAAAAGTGTTCAATAACTCTTTCTGTAGACCACATGGGTAATCCTTGTCCACATTGTGGTAATGAATTAAGCCTACGTTCAGCAAAGATGAGTAAATCATTAGGAAATACTGTATCTCCTGAAGAAATGATTGAAAGATTTGGTGCTGATACTGTTCGCCTCTTCATATTATTTGCCGCCAACCCAACCGCTGGAATGGATTGGTCTGATACTGCTTTGGAGGCTAATCACCGAGTAATGCTGCAACTTCGAACTTTCCCTAATCAAATATTCTCTTGGAGTGGCAAAAAACATCCGATGGATGCATGGCTTAACGCTAGGTTGAAACAACGATTGATTGAATTTGAAGAAGCGATGGATTGTTATGACCTTAGAAGAGCCGTGGAAATCTCTCATTATGAATTGATTAAAGATGTAAACTGGTACATAAGGAGAGGTGGAAATAATACAACTATTGGAACAGAACTCCTCTCTTCTTGGGCTCATTTACTCTCAATTTCCACTCCTCATCTGGCTGAAGAATGGTGGAATAAGCTGGGCAATAAAACCCTTATTGCAAATGCTATATCGCCTCCAGTTGAAGTAATTACAATATCTGAACAGTCCATATTAGATGAGGAATCTGTTATGCGCAGTATTCTAGAAACTGCACGTAAAGTAAAAAATATTGCTGAACGTCATTTAGATGGTCCTGCTAAAGTTCTAACTCTAACAATCTGCCCTGCATGGAAGAGAATCCTTGCTAAAACCGCTATAGAATTTGTTGATCAGGGTGGTAATGTCAAATCTTTCATGCCTTTATTGAAAGATTCTGAACTCGGAAAATTAGAAAATAGTGGGGAGATTTTTGCTTTCTGGGGTAAAAGAATGCTGCCTCAGATTTTCAAATGGGATGATAAATCGAAGTTATTGATTACTGGAGATTTAGATGAACATAAACTACTTTCAAGTAGAACAGAGTTCTTGATTTCTGAACTCAGCCTTGAGCAAGTAAATATTAACTCTGGTGATGATGACTCTGACAATCCTGCTCGAGTAAATTCAGCAATGCCTCTTAGTCCGGCTATAATTTACGCTTGAGCAATAATTAGTGGTGGTAATATGGATTCACCTAATGGTGTTTGGAGAAAAACCCTGAGCCAAGAACAAGCTCGTTATGCTGCAATTAATTTACTAAATCTAGATTTTTGGCCCTCATGGAATTCAACAGCAAAAAGAATTCTATCGGTAGACCATGGTGATTTGGTTGAATCACAGAGGTTTGATTTACACCGAATTGAAAGACAACAATTGATTGAAGAAATGTGGGAAGTCAAAAATATTCGTCGTGGCGATGAGCCCGAATTTTTAGAAATTAGGTTTGAGTGGCTGGGTCAACTTTCTAATGGGAAAAGTAGTGGTAATGCTATCAAATCATTAATTGTAGAAGTCACTGTATTATGCCAAGATCAAGGTGGAATAGAAATTGCCGCCTGGTGGCAAATTAAGAAATGGTCTAGGCTGATTAAAGGCAAGATTAACAATAGCGCTAGAGAAATTTCTAAGCAATGGCTGAATGATTTATCTCAAAATGGTATTTTCGAAATTAAAAATACTTTAGAAAAGACGGTCAAAAGTGAATAAACCATGGTAGTATTCATGGAGGGCCGCTGATGACCTCGGTTTGTGCCAGATAAAGACAAACAAGGAAAGTCTTCGTCACAAAAGAAACCCTATCGGAAGAATAGTTCTTCTAAAAATCGAACAAACAGTAGACCATATGGTACAACACCCAAGAATCGGCTAATTGAGAGAAATGCCGAATTTATCAAATCCATGGAAACTAAAGCTTTGCAACGTTTTTCCATAACCCCTACTTTGATGGGTTTTCCTGAACAGCCAATCGAGCCACGCGAGTTCTCATTCGTTTGGCCAACCACTCCAGTTCCGTTAACTGAAGAGGCTGAAGTTGCTAAAATCGTTCTTCGCAAAGGCGAGTTCGGCTGGCTTGATGATGAAACCGTTTCTGGAATTGGAAAAATTGTTGAAGACCGTAATATGAACCTAGATCAGGCTTTATCTCTACGCTCAGCATTACTACAGCAAAAAACCGTATATGGTCATGGAAGATTAAAATCTCGTTCAAAAGTATTGCTTAGGTTATACAATGATGGCGTTAATGTTGTTGATTTATCAAAAAGATTTGACTTTCCTCCGATGAATATATTTAGAGTTATTCTTGCAGAAAAGAAATGGTCGAAATCAAGAATAAAAGAAACATTGCGAACCCCTAGTAAATTGGATAAGCGTGAAAGAGAAGAATTTGAAATGGCAGAATCTGCTGATAGAGTTTCCAATGTTGACCAATCAGAAACTCAAATACGTGCTGATTTATTTGAAGATATTCTAGCCGATTGGTTTGAATTAAAAGGTGTAAGGTTGATGAGACAGACTGAAATGGTTTCACAACAGAAATTAGAACTTGGTAGGCCAGTGAGAACTCCCGATATATTATTCCTTGATCTTGTTGAGATAAATGGTAAACCTATTGCTTGGATTGATGCAAAGCACTTTTATGGAGCTGATGTTGACTTTCAAAGAAAGAAAACAGTCAAGCAAATGAATCGTTATATCGAGGAATGGGGGAGTGGAGCAATCGTTTATCGACATGGCTTTAGTGAAAATTTATTCGTCCCTGGATGTACATTGCTTGATGCTAATACATTAGACCTCTCTCGACTAAAAGAGGCTTCATCCTGAAATTCGAGTGATTTTAGTTCCTATTTTTTTCTCTTCAAGTGATTTAGAAATTAACTCTAATTCTGCCTTTTTTATTGGTTTGGAGAGTTCTCTTGGTAGTATCGCCAGTGAGATACCTAGCATACATAATCTAATGCTAACTTTAGCTTGTAAATCTAAATCTCTAACTACTTCCCTAGCTATCGATAAAAGTTGTTTTCTTTCTGGCTCATCCAATAAATCTGATTGTTCCGCAAATATACGGGATTGAGTCAATAATTCGCCCCACTGACTATGATTCCATGGTTTCTGCTTCAAGTTATGAACTGCATTTTGACCTGCTAAAGTGATTTTGGATTCCCATTCTGGGTCATCGATATATTTTGAAGTATGTCTTTTTTCGGAAGGTTGCCAAGCCAGAAGGATCTGTTGTGGACATCCAAATCCCAACGCTCTTCCCGCTGCACCTGGCGCCCCAGATTGAATACGTAACTCAACTCCACCTGCTGAAATACCCAAAACATCACCCAAACCAGAACCGTTTAATCGCTCTATTCGATGGCATAATCTCAAATATTGCCCCATAAGTCCGATGCCGGTTAATTCTCTAAATGCATAAGCAACTGCTACTAACCCGGCTGCAGACATACCAAATCCTTGACTTGTAGGAAGATCGATGTTTACCTCAATCGAATATGAATCACCTTTCTCTAGTAATTTAGCATGCCTTAATTCATCAACTAAATCAAAATATATTTTTGATGAATCTAGAATCTCTTGGCCGTTTAAGTCGAATATTTTTACTTTGATTTCCCCTTCTTCGACAATTAGTTTTTCATCCAAAGAAGAACCTGCTGAAAATACCTGTTCCTCTTTACTGGTATTGAGAAGATTAACATTGGCTCTAACGCCATGTTCTACATTGAACCCTGCACCTCTACTACCCTGGTTTCTTAACAGTCTCCCATCCTTCTCAATGGTAAATAATAAGGTGATATGACCACCTACTAAAGTCACCGACATATGCTCCCCTAAGCATAGGCAGAATGGTTAAGGGCATGAATTGTGTGATAGAATATTAACATTTTACGACAAAATGAATTGTATTTGAAGGATAAGTTTTGAAGGTGATGAACCTCTTGCCTCATTCATGGCGGCAAACCCTCCACTACCTCATGACCGTGGACATTTATTGTGGACCGCTGATGAGGGACCATCTAGAATGTTACTCTCGAGTATCGATAGATGGGTGAATTCTATTCTAGCAGATGATGGTATCGAAATGCCCTTTATGGGAGGCAATAATCAAACTAGTGCCATGATTATTGCCAAAAGTGATGGTTTAATTGTAGGCACAGCGGTAGTAGATCATCTAATCCAAATCTGGGCACCTTCAATCCGAGTTTCTTGGTTTGCCACCGATGGAAAAAGAATTTCCAATGGTGATGAAATAGCTGAACTAAATGGAGATAGAGATACAATACTAGGTGTTGAAAGAAGTATTTTGAATATTCTTGGTCAACTATCAGGTATTGCTACTGAGACAAAACGTTGGACCTCTCTTGCAACGGGCCAAATCGCTTGTACACGAAAGACAATTTGGGGACTACTCGATAAATGGGCTGTTCATTTAGGCGGTGGGTTTACTCATCGACTGAATAAGTTTGATGCTTTAATGATAAAAGAAAATGACCTTGCATCTATGATAGAACATTTAGATGACCATGCCTCGAGAATTTCTCACTATTTACAGGATGTTGAATTATCTCAGTGCGGTGCATTTTTAGAAATCGAGACGCGTAATGAAAAAGAAGCAATTACAGCCGCTGTAGTATGGAATCAACGCGAGATTGAAAACAAACCAAAATTAGTGATTATGTTAGACAATTTTGGACCTGAGAAGTGTCGCGAAGTTGCTGCTCAAATTACAGAGATGGGCATTAGAGACAGTGTTTTGCTAGAGGCCAGTGGTGGAATTATATTCCAAGAACTCCAAGACTGGCATGAATGTGGATTGGATATTCTTTCCACAAGTGCACTTAATCGAGGTGTAGCGCCCCTCGATATTTCGATGTTGGTTAATTAATTGAGGCGATTTGATGGAGGATTTCGATGCAGACCCCACCCACCCACGATATGATTCACTACTAATGCGTCATCGATTAGAAAATGCTGCTAAAGATGGTATGTTAGCAGGAAGTGCACTAATCGCTCATGGCAGAGGAGAAGCATTTGACTATTTACTGGGTGAACAAACCACTAATTCAGCAATGATAGCCACTAAATATGCTCTATATCAATTGAAAAATGCCACCTTGCCAGTCATAAGTATAAATGGTAATACCACCGCTTTAGCCGGAACTGAATTAATGAAAATAGCTAATATAATTGGTTGTCCTATTGAAGTTAATATTTTTTATCGAACTCCTAAAAGGATGGAGGTTTTATTGGACCATCTAAACCAAATAAAAATAAATCATGACCTCGATGTGAAAATATTAGGTAAGACCCCAAATACTCTAATTCCGGGATTAGAAGGTCCTCGGGCAAAATGTTGTAAAGAAGGTATATTTTCTAGTGATGTAATATTAGTTCCTCTTGAAGATGGAGATCGCTGTGAGGCTTTGGTCGCTATGGGGAAAACTGTCATTGTGGTAGATCTAAATCCACTTTCACGTTCCTCCAAAATGGCAGGTATAACAATAATTGATGAAATTTCTAGAGTTGCCAAAAATATGTTGAATTTATTGACTAGTAAGGAAACAATAACCGAAAATTTAGATTTTGACAACCAGAAGTCAATCCAATCTTCCCTAGAATTCATCAATAAAAACTTGCTTAAACAGTCTTCCTTGAGATAGAGTTCTCGGTAAATACTAGTTTCTATCGATTTTGCAGGCGCAAGACTTTTAGTTTCATTTATCAAGTGATAACTGAGTAAAATGGTACAAAACACTGAAACCTCTCAAGCCAAGAAGGGCACATTTGGCACCAGCATGTCATTTGACTTAGATGAAACTCCTGTCCCACAACGTAGAATTGGAAGAAGGGAATCAAAAAAAGAGCACGATATTAATCCTCATGACTCTGAAACACTATGCCCTGGTTGTGGCCACCTATTGGATGAAAGTGAATGGCTTGATGCTCTTGTCGGTTTTGTTTCTGGAGCTCATGATTTTGAAATTGGAAATCCGGTCCGAGCAAGAATTGTTCAAACCTTAAAAAATGAAGCAGCTAGAATGAAAACTCCTGCCGCTAGAGAAGATTGGGAATTGGCAGTAGTCAAAAGATTGATGAGTGAAATTGAGCGAGTAGTACAAGCAGAAATTATTAGAAATGGAAATGAAAGTTATGGAAGTTCCCCCGAATTACTTCAACAGGAACGAGACGATTTGGTCAGAGCAACTGAAATACATGTAAGACAAACTATGGCTTATGAAATTCAAGAGCAGATAATCATTGAATTACAACCTCAAATGGAGGCTCAAATACGAGTCCAACTTGAAAATGAGATGTGGGCCCAGTTTGAACAAGAATGGAAGAATAGAACTCAGGCTTAATATAACATTATAATTCTCATAAATGAAAAATTATTTTGATTCTTTGAACAGAGCCTTCATAGGCTGTCACCACTGAAATAGCGTCATGAGAGATGAGCGACTGCACATCGATTCAATGCCCGACGAAATTCAAAGGCTATGTGAAGTGATGTCTGGGGTTGACCCTCTATGGACTCTAGAAAACTGGCTAAAGGAACAGGCAGGTATGACATTGGAGATAATTTCTGCCGATATTTCACGTGAGAAAACGATTGCTGAACAGCGAATCAAACGGTTGAAAGATATCGCCAATAGGTTGAACCCTGAATCAAATGAATTTATAGATCCAAATCAAAAGAACCTTTTTGATTGCTTCGACTTGAATTATGATAAGTCGATGCTCGGACTAGGTAATAGGGCCATAAAAAGAGATTCTTATTCCGAACAGAACTCTGAATCACACCCTGCTAATACATTCCTGGAATTATTGCCAGATAGCCAGGGTGACGATCCTCTATTGGCTGTAGCATGCCAATTATTACTAATTACTGTAGAGTCAGAATTAGCAAAAGGTGAGTCCGTTGTAACGCTAGAAAAGATTGTATCAGAAATGGACGCAAATGGTGTTTTATTCGAAGAAATAGATGAAGCAATCGAATATTTGCTAATGAATGGCTCAATAATTGAAGTTGAAGATAACTGCTTTGTTTCTATTTAATCTAGTTAAGATATTCATATTTGAGGATTTGCTATGACGATGACTCGCAAGCAAGCAGCACAACGCTTATTAGATTCTTTTCAATCAGAAAAAAGAATGAAATTAAGAATTATTTTTGCCATAAGTCAAGCAATTATAATCTCTGCGATAATAACTTTCTTCACATCATGGTACTTTGGCCTAGCTGCTTTACTGGTGATGGGTTTGTTGATTCAGTTTGCATTCGAACGGATGAAAAATTCGATTACTGCTAGTAAACTAACTGCAATAAAAGGATTGAGATGGGATGAAGAAAGTTTAGAAAAAGAGGACATAGAAGAGTCTCTACAATCTATAATCAGCAAAGGGGAGAAATATGGAAAATAACTCCGGCTATGATGGATATATCACCCAAATTAGATTTCTAAACAGGATTTCCTTGTTCATGTGTGGATTGATAGTTTTAGTTACATCTATTTTATTATGGAAAATATCTTTTCATTTAGAAATAAATATTTTGATAACATTGGTATCGGTTAGCCTTATTGGATTAACTTCTGTACTAAGAAATAAAGAAAAGTCCAAAGTGATGTATCGTTTTGCTGAAACATTCGAAATAGATCTTGAAAATGATCTTGATGAATTTAATAATACTATAGCACTATACAAAAAAGGTGAATTTGAAAAAATTGAGGCTGCCTTCACAAATAAAAAACATACACGGAATCGTGGGTTTGATCAAAAAGGGTTTACTGGTGGAAAGCAAACAGCTTCCTTGGATAAAAAAAATGAACGTATAGATGCTATGAAAAATACTGATTATGATGATATCGTGGAAGAAATAACTCATGGAGAAACTTTGATTCGTGAAGCGGATAAGATATATGCTGAAGTTTCTGAAAAGCGATGGAATAAATCGGAATCAGAAGATAAAGATTTGATTGAAGCGGGTGTAGGTAGGTTAGGAGATTTAATAAAAACTGATTGGTTTGAAAAGAATGCTAAAGATGGGGCTATAAGAGAACTATATTCTGATGATGATTAATCATAAGGAAGGAACAAATAGAGGGTTAGACTAGGTAGTAATATGAAGATGAAGGCCATTCTTGTTGCTGGAGGTCATGGAAGTCGGCTTTATCCATTCACTAATTATACTCAAAAAACCTTGCTACCTTTGTATAACCGTCCAATAATTGATTATGCTTTGGGGACTATTCGAAGAGCAGGAATCAAAGATATCACCATTATTTCGAATCTATTTATTGGCCAAATCGCTAAGCATATTGGAGCAGGTCTGCCTGGAGAAAGAATACACTATGTCTTAGAAGAAAGTCCCGAAGGAGTAGCTAATGCCCTATCACTCGCAAGACCACATAATGAAAATTGCCGATTGATGGTATATTTTTCTGATAACATTACTACTTTAGAATTAAAAGATTATGTTGAACAATTCATTATCGCAGAAAAAAATCCTGGATGTGTGCTTCTTGCAAGAGAAGAAGACAACCCACAAGCATTTGGAGTGGCTGAACTGAATGATGGTGGTGAAATAATCAATATCATAGAAAAACCAGAAAATTCATCTTCCAATTTAGCGATAGGAGGAATATATCTTTTTGATGAACGGTTCTGGGAATTCTTGGATTCATGTATCACTGAACTAGGCCAAAATCTATCCATTAGTGACATAAATAGATTATATGTCAAAGATGGGTCTGCTAAGTTACTAAACATAGGAGAAGAGACGTGGGTTGATTGTGGAACTCCTGAATCATTACTTAAGGCCGGGATTATGGCGCAGAAGGGAAAATTAAACCCTGAGCCTTTTCATAAGAGATAGAAATCACAATACATTGAGAGGGTTGGTGTTCTAATATGAAAGTTGGTATAATTGGCGCTGGAATGGTCGGTGGAGCAATCGAACACTGTTTTTCAGGAAAGCATGAATTATTTATCCATGACCCTGCAAGAGGTACTAAACTATCGGAAGTAACCGATAATGTAGATTTCGCCTATATCGCTGTACCAACTCCCCCTCACCCAAAAACAGGAGCATGTGATACTAGTATTGTAGAAGAAATCTTAGAATCCTTGCCGGATGGTTTTACTGCGGTCATCAAAAGTACTGTTGTTCCTGGAACAACACAAATGTTTCATGAAAAGTACACTAATCTAAAAATAGCCTATTCTCCAGAGTTCTTAGTCGAAAGACAACGTTTGGAAGATTTTGCGAACCAAGATTTATTGATTTGTGGAACTCATCACAAGGATGTTGCAGAACGGGTATTTCAACAACATAAAGAAGCAGGTGTACTAAGAACTGATACTTTATTCCATGTCACTCCAACCGAAGCAGAATTAGTCAAATATACAAAAAATACTTTTTATGCTACTAAGGTTATTTTTGCCAACCAGATGTTTGACATATGTCAAGAATTAGGAGAAGATTGGTATAAGATTCGAGAAATGATAACTTCTCCTCAAGATCAGCCTATTGGCCCTTCACACCTAGACCCTATATTCGGCTTATACCGGGGATTTGGAGGTAAATGCCTACCAAAGGATTCTCTCGCTCTAGGAGTATTGGCTGAAAAATTAAATTGTAAGTATGAATTACTTGATGCTATACAGAAAGATAATTCTAAACTCAGGCAGATATTGACTGGAAAAGATAGTAATGTAATTACTAAAGATGATTGAGCAAGTTGATTTGAGGATTAAATTATGGACCATAATAAAATAAAAGAGGCTTTTCCTCGGGGCACTATACAGAGATTCGCTACATTTGGTGGATTCAATACCCTAATATTTTGGTTATCATGGGAAGTTTTTCGTTTAACTCCGCTGATAGGTCTTGTTGGGGAAACATTCGTTTGGGCAATTTCATGGATCTTTTCAAGTTCGATTGCTCACTTTGTTCATCGATGGTTTACTTTTGATGGAAGAAGAGACATAAAGCAAACAATGATTAGAGCAGTTTCTGTATATTCATTAGGATTGGTGTGTTCAACATTAAGTTATGATTCTTTACTACTGGCCACTGAACTACCAATCAGGTTGATTTTCTTGATCAATATGTGCATATGGGGTATTTTTACTTGGGCTGCAATGCGGTGGTATGTCTTTGGATATACCGATGGAGAAGAATAATTCTCGCCCAATCATCAACCTCAAATTATTACCATATTGAAGGGTGAAATAGCGTGAAGTTCATGGGTGATGAACTGTACGCACGCTCATGTTGCCCGATACGATTCACAAATTATCCCGTGAAGAACGATTTTCTTATGCTCGCTTACTTGCATTTATGGCAAGAGTTGATAATGAATTGACTGTTGATGAAATGGCTATGTTTGAGCAAAGGCTTGGCACTGCATTACTCTCTCCCAAACAGCGTTCACATATCAGAGAAGCTTTGAAATCGCCGCCATCACTTGAAGAATGCCTTGCTGGATTAAGTGATGAAGCAGGGAGATTAGCATTGAGAGATGCTATTATGATGGCTGCTGCTGATGGAGAAGTTGATGATGATGAGCGCGAAGTATTACATCAAATAATTGCTCACCTTGGCCTACCTGATGACTCTCTTGAACGATTATTACAATGGACTGTTGAAGGATATTCATGGATGCAGAGCGGTTATGATTTACTAAATGACCTCTCGGAGTGAGGTAATTGTTCCCGGATTCGCTCAATGATCTACCAATCGAAGAACGAAAAGCCCATGCTGATTTAATGGTAATCATTGCCGCTATTGACGGAGAATTAGTACAAGAAGAATTAATCATAATAGAATCTTTGATGGGTTCATCGATGCTTCACCCTGAAATGCGCGTTGACATTAGAAATAATCTCACTCATCCTCCATCATTTGATAAAACTGTAGCCTCATTATCTAAAACCGGTTTGAAATTAGCATTGCGCGATGGAGCAATCATAGCTGCTGTAGATGGGCATTATGATCGGAAAGAATTGAAAATATTATCATCTCTAGCAAAATTAGCAGGAATCGATAAATTAATACTTTCACAACTATTTGAATGGGTCGAAGATACTTGGAAGAAATATCGGGAAGGGGAAAGAATACTTTTATTGTAAAATACAAAAGTTCCTTTTTCCGGTAATTATGACACTATTTCGGACATATATTGGTAAATATACAAGGTTTTCCAAAAACTAAGTTATGAGATAAGTTAAACGATTGTTTATTACTGATAAACCACAGGCACTTGTGTAGCGCTTGAGAGTTGTTTAACATGGGAATTCATCCAAAGATAGGTATCACTGGTTTACCACGCAGTGGAAAATCAGCCGTAATGGAAAAAGTTCTCGAAATGTTAGTCGATGAGAGGACTCGGGAGATCAATATTCGGGCCAACCATGATGGTAAGCCAATCATTGGTGGAATGAGAACTGAACCTATCCTTGAAAGTGGTGAACGTTTAGGATATAAGGTAATTAATATTATTACTAAAGAAGAGGGAGTTATTGCCCATAAGAAATTTGATTCTCGACTCAGAGTCCTAGGTTATGGACTTGACCTAAAAGCTTTAGAAGAGGTCGCGATACCTGCAATAGATTATGCTAAAGAACACTGTGAAGTACTAGTTATTGATGAAATAGGTAAATTCTCAGTAGAAAGTGAAGAATTCGTTAATTGTGTAAGAAGTGCTCTGAAAGTTGACAAACCTACACTACTAACTCTTCATAAGAAAAGCCGACATCCTTTGCTTCAAGATATTAGAAGAAGAGACGATGGGCGTATCCTAGAAGTGACTCCAGTAAACCGTGCCCTTCTACCATATAAAATTCATAAATTGATGAGAGAAACTTACTGAAGCTGCGTTGGTTTCATGCACTAGTTTTGATTGGGCCACATATGGACGAACCTGCTAAAGCCGCTTCCCGATTACTATATGGAACCGGTTTCGGTTTGATTTTAGTTTGTGGTTTCGGATTGGTTCAGGGCCGAATGGATATTGGAAATGTTGGAATTAGCCATGTTTTTCTATTGATTGCATTGGTTTGTATAGCATTAGCAAAACTTCTATCACAAAAGACTAGTTTCCTCATATCTTATTTCCCAAACGAAGGCGAAGGGGATATGCGAGAAAGGATTCAACAGGAAATACATGAAGATGAAGTCGATTCAGCAGTAGGCAATGCTTGGGCTAAACTTGAATCTCAAGTATTGGAGACCGAAATATCTATTGAAGAAGAATAATTACTATTATTGTAGTTTTGAAATTACGAACATTCATCAATTGCCTAACATACGGACAGATAGGAGAAGTAGAGATGAGTGAAGTACCTGATGGCTTATATTATACAAAAGAGCATGAGTGGATGAGAGTTGAAGGCGATAATGTAGTTATCGGAATTACCGATCATGCTCAAAATGCACTAACCGATATTGTGTATATCGAACTTCCAGATGTCGGTCAAGTGATGGAGGAGATGGATGAATTTGCAACTGTAGAATCTGTCAAATCCGCATCACCTATCTTTGCACCACTGGCAGGAGAAATTACTGCAGTAAATGATGAATTAGACGATAGTCCTGAATTAATGAATTCTAGCCCTTATGGTGATGGATGGATAATAAAAATGAAGTTGAATGATACCGGTGGTTTATCGGATCTAATGGATGCTAATGGTTACAAAGCTGAAATTGGTGAGTGAAAATATTGAACCGCAGTGAAAAAATAAGTATATATGTTGATGGTTCCTGTTTAGGAAATCAAAATGTTGATGAAAATACTCCAGCTGCATGGGGATTGGTTGTTGTTAAAGGAGACAATGGGCTAGGTAAAGGAACAGGAGAAATATCTGAAGAATTTTCTGGATTGGTAATTACAACCAAGAATGGTGAAGGGTATCTAGGAGCTGAAATTGGCTCCAATAATACCGCTGAGTTATCTGGTTTCGCTGAAGCTTTGAGGTGGTTACTGATTAAAGGCGGCAACTTACCTGCAATAATTAGAACCGATTCCCAATATGCTGGTAATTTAGCAGATGGTAAATGGAAAGCCAAAACCAATAGAGATTTGGTTCAATCTCTACAAAAATTATGGAATGAGGTTTCTTTACTTCGTGAACTAGAATGGGAACATGTCAAGGCACATCGTGGACATCGATGGAATGAACGAGCAGATCATCTTGCTCTAAGGTGTGCTCAAGGACTGATCCCTATTCCCCTCTCATTTTGGAAACCCGGTCAGCGTTAAATTCAATTCAACCTTGTTTCTAACCAACTACGGAATTCTTCTGCATAATCAGGTCTTCGAAGAGCATGGTCTACTTGGGCTTGTAGCCATGAAAGAGGGTTACCTGAATCATACCAATTGAAACCTTGTAATTCTACACCTATAAACCCATTATTGCGCATCCAATGCTTTTGTATTTCGATTGATTGTAACTCACCAAATTCTTCAACTTTATACACTTCTTTTAGTAATTTTTTAGCTTCTAAGGGAAATATGTATCTGCCACAAAGTACTAAATTGGAGGGAGCATCTTCCTGTTTTGGCTTTTCTACGATATTTTTTATTAAATTACCTTCTAATTCAACAACTCCATAATTCGAAACGTCCTCTTGTGGCACTGGTAGTATACCACAACATGGCAATGAGTATTGTTCAAATGATTCGACTAATTTCTTACTAGCATTTGAAGCTGTAAAGTCTTTGGTTGTAGTATGGTTATCCAGTATGATATTATCGCCAAGCAATACAAGAAATGGCCCCTTTACTTGGTCTAGGGCACAAGAAATCGCATCGCCAAGGCCCAGTGGATCTACTTGCAGGTGTACTTGTACATCTATATTGGAAAATGTTGAAAACAGTTTTTTATCAAGTTCCGGGCGTTTATCATGGAGGTGAGATTTATCCTGTAATAATAATGATAAATCTTTACTGGGTGAGGATATAATGTGGATTCTTTTGACACCAGCAGCTATTGCTTCATGTGCTAAATGAAGTAAGACTGGAATATCCAAAAGAGGTAATGCTTCTTTGGGTAAATAGGCACTCGCGGGATACATCCTAGTTCCAAGGCCACCCGCTACTAAAAGAGCATCTTCAACTGCCGCCATAATTACTGCCAAGAGGCGCATCCTTTCAAGCATAACCCAACATCGCCGGACATGGGCGAACAACAGGAATGGAGGTGGTTCGCATTAATCGGAGGGGTTTGTATCATTCAAACATTCTTTGATTATACTCCGGAAGGTCCTTGGGATTCACGGTCTTTTTCTAGAGGTGTGGTCGGGTTATTCGGAATATGTAGCCTATATGTATCATGGTTCAGATATTATTTCAACAAGAAAGGTTTGGTTCCCACGATTGACCTCTGGAAGAATCCTCAATCCACTTGGCGTAAGGTATTACTTTTTGGAATCCTGTGTTATCTATTCGTAATTATCTTAAAATCGTCTAGTAGTAAAGATTACTTTCCTGAAACTACCGGTATGGTGGTATTACTGATTGGTAGTTTTGCCATACTTAATTCACTATATGTTTGGCTAGTAGTTTGTGGACCACTCTCAAAAAAAGAAGGTCTAGAACAGGAATAATAATCAATCAAGGAAACCTAATTCTTGGTCTAATATTTCCAATGCTTCACCGATTCCAGGCAACCCATCAGGAGCCTCCATTGTACTTTCGTGAACCTTTCTTTCTAAACTAGGGGGTATTTCTCCTCCGTTGGAAAGCCAATTCATCCAAATCTCAGCTCTTTCAGGACGCCTAAGACGGAGGTTTTCCCATAAATTATCTAATGAACAATCATTACTTTTTAGATCTGTAATTCGGCCTGCAAAGTGTTCTGAAGATACTTCTTCCATGCGTATCAGTAATTCTCGCATTCTAGTTCGTACTACTTCATCTCCATCTTGCCATAGAAGTGGAAGAATCTTTCTCTCATCTTCGGGAAACATTCCAATATAATCTCTAAGCCCTGGCACCAAATTTCTTCTAACTAATGGTAACTCATGATTACTTAACTCCAACATTTTATCAGCCCATAAGTCTGTATCGAGGAATCTTAAATCTCCAACTGTCGAACTTACTGCCGCCAATACTCCTTCATCTTCATCCTGTAGCATCTTTTCAAAAAATGGTATTGCATCTTCGCCTAATCTTCTAAATAATCTAGTGAGAACATCTGCCATCGATCTTCTTACCTCTAGTTCTTCTCTACCAAGTAGCCTTTTACTCAATTTATGGCCTATTTCACGGTCATAATCTATTACCTTAGCCAAGCATAATGTTATTTTAACAGCTACTTCTGTAGAATTATCTAGTGCTCTTCGCATCAAAATATCTGATAGTTGTAATGATTCAATAAGTGCTGGGCGCTCCAATAGTAACCTAATCCATTCGATTAGTAATTCTCTTCTATCGTCATTCCCTTCCTCTAATCTTTTCAGAAGCCAAATCGCTGCTTTGACGCCTTCTTCATGAGCAACTACACTGCTTATTCTAGGGACTCTTGCATGAGGATTCCAATCAATATTCTGAGGTCCTGCTTCTGGTTGTGTATGCCAAGTCCCTGGTCGTTCAGCTAAGGCAATAGATTCCAGTAAGTGGTAGCCTTGGTGAACTGGTTGCCCTCTAGCGACTGTAGCCATACCATCGATTAAGCACAAACTAATCCACCACTTATCGGAATTTGGGGCTGAAGGGTCTAAAGCCTGAGATAGCCATTCAGTGGCTATGAGAAATACCATCCTTTCCGAAACTTTGTCAACTCTCTTTTCTAACCATTTTTGATGTACTTCGAAAGGGTCATCAGTCAAATTCATTCGATGTGGAACTATTAAATCGACTACTGAATTTAATTTAGCTTCAAACATTCCACGGTCTGCATGCAGTAATCCTAAGCCTTGCTCTATAACATCCTGTGGAGAGATTGGGTGAATCGGTGGAAAGTCGGTATCAATAATTGGCGGAGTTGGTAAAGGCCAAGCTTGTGTACCTCTTTCCAAGGCTTCGACTAATAAAGTCGCAACATTTTCAAATGCAAGTTCAGACAAACTTGTTCGGCTTTTACTCATAAATTCAACACCCTCGCCAATTTATTCGGAATAAACGACTCAAATGTCAAGTTCAATATTCAGATTTTGAATTAATTCCTTGTATCTATTTCTGATTGTGACTTCAGTTACTCCTGCAACTTCAGCAACTTCTCTTTGTGTACGACGCTTGCCACACAAAACAGATGCGATATAGATAATCGAGGCTGCAATTCCAGTTGGACCGCGGCCACTGGTCAATTCCTTCTCTTGAGCGGCTTTGATCAATTCGTATGCTTTGGCTTCAACCTCTGCATCCAATCCCAATCCTGAACAGAAACGAGAAATATAGTCCTCTGGACCTGTCGGCATAATCTTCATCTTTAATTCTCTGACCATGAATCTGTAGGTTCTGCCTATCTCTTTACGTCCTGTACGAGAGGCTTGGCCTATTTCGTCAAGTGTTCTAGGGACTCCACATTGTCTACAAGCGGCATATAGGGATGCTGCTGCGACTCCTTCAATTGAACGACCGCGGATTAAACGCTTGTCTACTGCTTTCTTATAATTTACAGCTGCTGCTTCACGTACAGATTTTGGTAATTCTAAACGGCTTGCCATTCTATCCAACTCAGCCAATGCCATTGCTAGGTTTCTTTCTGTAGCATTAGATACACGGCTACGCTTCTGCCATTTTCTCATTCGGTAGAATTGTGACCTGTATCTTGAATTGATGGTCTTACCAGAATAATCTTTATTCTGCCAGTCTATATCTGTAGACAATCCTTTATCGTGTAACATTACTGTCATTGGAGCTCCAGTACGGGCACGTTGGTCGCCCTGTTCTGGTGAAAATACTCTCCATTCTGCACCTTGATCAATTACATTATCTTCTAAAACTAATCCACAATCTTCACACACTACTTCACCGCGTGTTTCATCACGAGTCAAACTTCGACTTCCGCAATCGCTACATTTTACAATATCTTCTACTTGTTGATCTTCCATAATACCATCTCTTCATAAAATACCCAAAATTAAGGGCAACACTCTTAACCCCTTAGCCGAGGTTATATCAATGTTTTGCCAAATAGTGGTTTTCAGAACTATCGAATAATGCCTCAATTACATGATATTTTCAAGAATAAAAAGTTTACACTTATAAAATCGAGAAGAACGGTTATACATGGAACCATTGTGCCGAAGAATGATTGCTGTGCGTGAAAATTGGCCCCCTCAAAAAATAGCGCTCTCAAAAGGCAAACGTGTTTTATTCTTAACCAAAAACCTTGAACTGATCAAACAGCAATTATATGAAGGGCTTAATCTTAATATGAAGGATTTGACTCAAAGTGACTTACTAGATGACATTAACACCGATGTTATGACTCCTGCATGGGTTTGCTTTGACCACAAACCGTCAGAAATTGCAAAAAATGCTTATGCTGGATTAAAACATAATGGATTACGAGTTTTTAATGAAAAAGCACTAATTAATGGTGGGTTTGAAGTTATTGTTTCTGGACAACGCAAGGGTACTGGATCTAGTAGAGAAACCGCAGCTCAATGTGAAAGATGGGCTGGGATAAATATTGTAATAGCATCTTCTTTTGCCCCAATACATGAACGCAATAACATCAACCTTGGCCAGTTGATGGGAGATTATTCAATGCTTGAGCGTTTACAGAATGGTGATGAAATCGCATTATCTGAATTTATCGATAAATACGATGATGTCACTAAATTAATTATTGAAAAAGGTGGTCTTTTTCCCTTTGCTAAGGCTTTGAAAAATAAGGAGATACTCTTACCGGCGATCAAAACCGCTCCCAGACTTATGACTATGGCTGAAAAAATAATCGCTCGGAATCTTATTGGGCAAGCTGAAGATCAATGCGTTAAACCAAATGACCCTGTCATAACACAAGTACAAGGTGGCTATTCCCATGAGTTTACTACCGCACAAGTACATACCTTCTTGGCTGAAGAATATGGTGAAAATTATCAACTACCAAACCCAGATAAATTTGCTGTATTTGAAGATCATCTACTTTACGCACACCATAATCCAAAATTTGTCCCTTTCATGGATAAAGTTCAGGTTTTAAGAGACTTGCAGAAAGAATTCCAGAAGCATACTATGGTACGAGATTATTCGGCAATAAATGGTGTGTCTCCCGGTATATGTCACCAAGTAGCAAGAGAAGAATTTATTGAAATTGGAGATTTTATCCAAGCCACAGACTCTCACACCTGTATGGGCGGTGCATCAAATGCATTGACTTGGGGAGTGGGTGCTACAGAATACTCTAATCTGATCAGTTCTGGTTTTACTTTTGTTAAAGTTCCTGAATCAATTCGGTTTGAGTTGGTTGGGACATTGATTGATGGATGTACTGCAAAAGATATAATTTTACATATATTAGCAGACCATGCAAGAAAAGAATTAACTCTGAATCGAAGTATGGAATTTGGTGGTGAAGGGTTATCGAGTTTGTCTATTGATGAACGTGCGACATTGTGTAATATGGCCACTGAATGCTCTGGTAGAACTGGTATTTGTGAGGCAGATGATTTATTATTTGACTGGATGAAAAGATCTCAACCTCATTTGGATATGGACTTACAGAAGAAAAAATCAGTTCATCCTGATGATGGGGCTATCTATGATGGAGGAGTACATGTCATCGACTTAGACACAATCAAACCAATGGTAGCCCATCCTGGTGATCCCGATAAGGGAATTCCAAGTGATCCCACCAATGGCGCTTACATCTCAGAAATAGGAGATGTTGTGATAAATATTGCATATGGGGGGTCATGTACTGCTGGCAAAGAAGACGATATTGCATATTATGCCAAAGTATGTCAAGCCGCTGAGGAAGCAGGTTTGAAAGTTCATGAAAGTGTTGAGTTTTTCATTCAATATGGGTCGGGTTCGGTCAAAGATTTCGCAGTCAGTGAAGGATGGCATGACTTATTCAAAAGAGTCGGTGTCCAATTAATTGATCCTGGATGCGGTGCATGTATAGGGGCTGGACCAGGTGTATCAACCACTACTGATCAAGTGACTGTTTCGGCTATTAATAGAAATTTCCAAGGACGTTCTGGACCAGGAAGTTTGTATCTAGCAAGTCCTTTAACAGTAGCCACATCCGCCTTTAAAGGAATCATTACCTCTTGGAAAGAAGGGTTATTCAGTTGATTTAGATGAAGACAAAGGCTCTATCATCGGGTGTACTCATCGTAATTGGGGGCATTTTACTTTCAATGATGCTTACTCGAGTATTGCTTAATCCAATCATTGACCAAATCTCTTGGTTTGGTGAATCGGGAATTAATGGAATAACATTATTCATTTTACTATACATCATTTTTGGGATTCTTGTAATACCTGCAAGTTTTCATAAATATCTATCTGGCATTATTTTTGGTTTCACCTTAGGGGCTTTGATCGCATGGATTGGTTCTATGATTGCAGCAATTATCCCCTTCCTATTAGCTAAAAAGTGGCTTAAGCCATATGCGCAGAAACTTCTAGAAGAAAATCCAAAATTAAATGGTATTGAGAGAGCAATTATCACCGATAAGTGGAGGACGGTTGCCTTAACTAGGTTTAGTTTGGTCATCCCTTATGGGGCTTTGAACTATGCATTTGGCGCCACACAGATCAATCTGAAAGATTACTTGATAGGTAACTTGGCGATGATATTACCGGCTATAATGTATGCTTGGTGGGGTTCACAAACTAGAATTATCGCTGGTACCGTTGAGACTGGAAGTCGTGGTTCAAGTTATACAATAAGTATCATAATATCACTTATTCTAACAATTTGGCTAATCAAGAGAGGCCATTCAATATCTAAAAAGTTTGAATCTTTCGATAACTGATGATAGTTAGAAATTAGGCTTCAAAGCCATCTTCCTGTATTAGTTATTAAGAACCGTCAACAGACCAAGCACAATATCACAACTGGCCCGACGTCATTCGGACGAAGGAGGACTAGTTATGGGAGGGGCCTATTATGGCTGGAATCGCACAAAAACTCGCTTCAAATCAAAAACAAGTTGCTATTTCTGAATTTTTTGAAAAGAATAAGCATTTCCTCGGCTTCGATTCTTTATCACGTTCGTTAATTACTGCAGTAAAGGAAGCCGTAGATAATGCCCTAGATGCTTGCGAAGAAGCAAGAATTCTTCCCGAAATAAATGTCGAAATAAAGAAGGTGGATTCTAAAAAAGATATTATTGAATTAAGGGTCGAAGATAATGGTCCTGGTATTCCTCAAAAAAGTATTGAAAAGGTGTTTGGACAACTACTATTTGGATCTCGATTTCATGCTATAAGGCAATCAAGAGGTCAACAAGGTATTGGAATTACTGGTGTGGTAATGTATAGTCAATTAACTACTGGAAAACCAACCTATGTAAGGTCAAAAATAGCAACAGAATCTACTGCAGCAGTAGTAAATATTGGATTAGATACTCGAAAAAATAAAGCAGTAAAAAGTAATCAAGGTAGAGAATTATGGGAACTTAAAGATGGTTCTATGAAAGTACATGGTTTAGAAGTGACAACTCAATTGAAGGCTAAATATCAGAAAGGCCGTCAAAGTGTATGGCAATATCTCAGAATGACAAGTATTGTCAATCCACATGCAGAAATTAACTTTATCGACCCTGAGGGTGAAACACATCATTGGCCTCGGGTAACTGAAAAACTTCCTACCAAAGTTGAATCTATCAAACCACATCCACACGGTATCGAACTTGGTCAGTTGCAAAGAATGCTAACTGAATCTACTGATTCTAGACTCTCAATATTCCTTAGAATGAACTTTTCAGGGGTTTCCAATAGAGCTGCTAAAGAATTGTGTGCGGCTGCTGAGCTTGATGTTGGGGTAAAGCCAAAAAACATCAAACCAGATGGGATCCGGGCTCTTTTAGAAGCATTTCAAGGTGAAAGAATGTTTTCTGGAAAGCCTGTAAAACTATTGAACCCACCAACCAATTGTCTGTCGCCAATAGAGGAAATGCTGATTAAAAAAGGACTTTCTAAGACTATCGATTCAAGATATATTGCAACAATGACAAGAGCCCCAAATGTAACGCAGGGCAATCCCTATCAAATCGAGGTGGGGTTGATTTTTGGTGGAGATATGCCTGCGGACAAGCCTGTTGAAGTATTGCGCTTTGCAAATCGTGTACCACTGATGTATCAACAAGGTGGTTGTTTACTAACCAAGGCTATCGAGAGTGTCGATTGGCGTCAATATGGATTAGATCAACCCGGAGCAAAGGGGGTGCCAAAAGGCCCTGCTGCTATTTTAGTCCATTTAGCAAGTACCAATGTTCAATTTACTTCAGAAGCTAAAGAAGCACTTGCTGAAAATGAAGAAGTTATTGAAGAAGCCCGTAAAGCGATGCTTGAGATTGGTCGCGGATTAAGAAAACATCTTGAGAAGAAAAAGAAGATGGCGAAAACTCAAGAGAAATTCGAACTTATCAATGATATTTTGCCAGCTATTGCTGCTAAATCAGCTGAAATTTTAAATAGACCCATACCAGATCTTGCTGGTTCAATAACAAAAATAATGTCTGCAGTAATAAGTGAAACTGAGACTGTTTGGAATAAGGAAACCAAACAAACAGATGTTTCCATCGTACTATACAATTATACATCTCGATCAAGGTCTTACACAATATTAGCAACATGGCCAGAAAAATCTGGAGCAAAGATGGCCAATAATGCAACTGGTGGAAAAAAAGAAGCTACAGGTGTATGGGCTTGGAAATTAGAAACGTTGCAGCCAGGAGAAAGGTTAACCATTTCATTTAGCCTACAAAATTTAGAAAAAGGTGATTGGACTGAAACCGATATTTTTTATCGTGGTTCCCAAGAAGTAATTGGAGCAATGAAAATGGATGAAAAATATCTTGAAGAAATTCGTAAGCAGGAACAAATATTCAAACAGTTGAGTACACAAGAAGAAAATCAAATACAGGATAATTCATTTGACGAAACTGAATCTGATGGTGAGATAATTGAGGATGATTCCCCCGAAATTGATTTAGATGAAATAATCGCCTCACTAGGTGAGCCAAAAGTACCTCCTCCTAATGGTCAAAGCACACTCTTTGGAGGTGAACAATAATGGTAAAACGATTCAACTCAGAGGAAACAAAAGAAGCAATGCATATGGTTGTTACAGAAATGTATGACAAAATTATCAATGGGGAACCACCAACAATGACATTACCTGTTAGAACAAAAACAAATATCGCCTTTGATAAAAAACTTGGAGTGTATAAATATGGAAAAAAGAAATCCAATCGGGATGCAACAAGCCTTGGTTCTGCCAAACAATTACTTCGAGCACTGTATATCATCGAATTTATTGAAGAAATGATAGATGCTGGTAAGTCATCAACTCTCAGAGAAATGTACTATATTTCCGAAGGTTGGGGTCTTGGTAAATTTGGTAGTCAAAATGAATCGAATAATTTAGCAGAAGATTTAGAGATTGTAACTAAATGTCTTCGTGAAGATTTCAAATTACGTCCTGAAGAAGATGGAGCTCGAATGATAGGTAATTTGACTCTCCGTGAAAAGAATAGACGGGGCGAATGGATGAAAATAAATGCACGTGATGATGTGGGTGACTCTGGTTATGGAGTTCCATATAACGTAGAATCAGAGAAAATAGAGTTATTGGAACATGATATCGATTTCATTATGGCTATCGAAACAGGTGGTATGTTTGATAGATTGATTGAAAATGGCTTTGATGAGGATTATCGTTGTGGCTTACTACACCTAAAAGGTCAACCTGCAAGGTCAACTCGTAGAATAATAAAACGGATGAGTGAAGAATGGGATTTACCAGTAGTTGTATTCCTTGACGGTGATCCTTGGTCTTTCAGAATCTTTGCTTCCATAGCCTATGGTGCAATAAAAACAGCCCACATTTCTGAATATCTAGCAACCCCTAGCTCCACTTATCTTGGAATCACTGCGGATGATATAATGGCATATGATTTACCTAGTGATGACTTGTCAAAGAAAGATATTGAAGCTTTGAATGCTGAACTTACTGACCCGAGGTTTGCTGATAGTTGGTGGCAAGATCAAATCAATATGATGTTGGAATTAGGTAAGAAAGCTGAACAGCAATCTCTAGCCAAATATGGCCTTGATTTCGTAACAGAAACGTACCTTCCTGAAAAGTTAGCTGAACTAGGTCTTGCATGAGATAATTGTGCAAGGATTGATTTGGGAAGATGAAGACGAATAATTATGGCGCAGGGTGCAGGACAGGCTAATCCGTGGGCTTTGCGCGTTGGAATCTTTGGTTTAACTTGTATATTGCTTGGAAGTATTGTGTTATTTAGCCAAACCGATGCGATTGATAATGCCTTTAGCCCAAAAAATGTCAGTGAAATAAAAATCACTGGAGACGGTAGTGAAGTCGGAGAATTAGAGCCTGGTTGTTATGTAGCAATCGGTTTAGATGGCGCCTCTCATGGCGACTTAACATTGACTAAAATGATTGGTTCTTCAATCGGAAGTGAGTCGATAAATTCAACGTCATGCCCGACAGATTGGCAACCTATGGACTCTAGTGGTGTAGAATATGAATTCATTGAAGAATGGAAAGTCACTGTGAAAGGAGAATATGCATTACGGATGGATTGTTCTAGTAATAATGAGTGTGGAAATTCAACAATTTGGCTAGTTGATGTTTCTAAAGCCCAATGGAATTTATTCAAAGAAGGTGGACTCTTAGCATCTGGAGGATTATGTTGTTTCGGATTTTTAGCACTCCCTATCTCTCTAATTATATATTATTCAAATAAAAATAAACCAAATGTTATGATGGTAAATTCTGATGGTCAAATCATTCCATTAACTGATTTAACACCTGATAAAATAAAACAACTACAAAATAAACAGGTCACTGAATCTGTGGAGAACCCTTTTGCAGATACTGGCATTACGACTTCTGAAGATTTTATCGATGGACGAGAGGGTGTAGAAAGTGGCTCACTACTTACTACTGAACAGGTTTTTGCTCTGATGAAAGGCGACGTTGATGAAGCACAGAAAAGAGTTAGTGACCCATTTGCTGACTTCAACCAAATTCAAAATATAGAGCAAGATGAAGTAAAAACTAGCAATACAAAAGATATTGCTTTTTGGGATATGGGAGATGAATCTAAGTTATCTAGAAATGATCTTGAACAAGTAACTCGTAAGGATACTAAGAACATATCGAAGATAAATAAAGTAGAGTCAAAGGAAGAGACTTGGAAGGAATGGGATGACTTGTGAGTGGTTATAATGAATAAATATATTCAGATCAGCATAGGTATATTGGGTAGTATTCTTTTGATTACTTCATTGATTGGAATGAATAATGAATTAAAAGATTCTGATGAAGTCGATACAATGTTGCCTCCCTGTACTGTCGATGAGGGTATGCCTTGGCCTGGTGATGAGGAAGTTACCTGTTATTGGGGCATGTCTGTTGAGATTTTAGAAATTCCGCCTGAAGCTGCTGCTACTGATGTTTTAGTCGATATATCATGGGTAAAAGATGGTGTTTGGATCGGGATTGCTGATGCTTCCCAGGCCAGTAACTGTCAATTGAAGAATGATTACTATGAATGTCAAAAGAATGGTGTCACGCTGATTGAAGGTGGGAGTACTTCTGATGGAAAACTCCAGTGGAGTCCAAGTCCAGGTGAATATCGCTTCGTGGCTGGAGGAGATGATTCTGAAACACTTCAGCAATTTACAGTAGATTGGGAGTATGAAGCATCTCTCAAAAGCGGCATTGCGGTAGTCATGATGTATCTGGGAATTGGTATGCTAGCCTTTGCGATTTTCCAACGAGTAATTTTCTAAATCCTTCGACGCATTGAAAAGGGTGTGCCATCTAGGTAACCTTAGGTTGAGCAGTATGGTTGGTATAGACCTTGCATTATCGATTCTCCAAAATAAGGTTCGAAGGCAGATATTAGAACGTCTAGTAAGGGAGCCTCATTACCCTATGCAATTGGCTGAACTAATAGGGGTTAGCCAACAAGCAATCATGAAGCATCTAAAGGAATTAGAACGTGGAGACTTTGTTGCTAAAATGAAAGTTCCTAGTCAAAAAGGTGGACCTCCTAGAACGATTTATTCTGTTCAGCAAGCTATTTCTCTACGTATTGATTTAGGACCCGATTTATTCAATTGTGAACAACGTAAATTACCTATTGGCGGTCCCATGAGACTTTCTAAGTCGCTACCTAATTCAACTTTAAAGGTAGCAGAATTAGTCAGTGGTAGAAAAAAGATATCTGTTAGCGAGGGAGTGGCTCATCTTGCAGAAATAAATGCTGTTCTAGAAGACTTAGATGCTCAACGTGATGCAATTATATCTCTACACCAGCATATTAGAAATCGGATTTCTGTGGCCGTAGATGCAGACTTTGAGATTTATGAACAAAGGGCTATGATTCATTCAATAATTGAAGCGCCGACTCAAAGAATTGACTTTTCTGCACTCAGTAAGGAACTACAACTAGGGCAAAAGCAGATGTCAGAACTAATGGATGAAGTTCGCTCAAGATTAGAAAAGCAATTATCAGATAGGGCTGGACACATAATTGCTAGAAACGACAATTCTGATTTACACTGGTGGTTAGGCAATTATAAGCCTAAAAAGTGAGTTTCAATCATCGGATTGTAAGACTGAAATTAGTGATGATTGCTCACTCAATCTCAGGTTTACTTCCGCACGTCTACCCTTTCCAACAAAGTATACAACTCCGAGAAGTGATAATGTCAATAGAATTACAACAAATGGTAATGCTGTCTTACCAACAATCTGACCTGCTACATCGAGGAATGGACTTGGTGATTCCAATGGTTCAGAAACTGCCATAACATTGTTATTTTCATTACCCTCGACAATTTCGTTCATTGGATCTACTACAACATAAATACCCTTACTTCCTGCAACTACAGGGTATAGTAAGTATAATTCAATCTCTTTAGCGTCTTCAGAAGCATCTGGTGCTAATAAGGCTCCAACTACTAAGCGCATGACTATGCTGTCCTCTTCACAACCGTTTCGTTTTATTTCATCGACTATTTCACCTTCATTAGCGTCATCATATTGGCAAAGTACTATTTCAATATCAGTTGCATGAGTATTACCAACATTCTGTAAGATAATTCCAATAGCAATAGTTGAGTCGATATCTCCACTGAAAGATGCTGGATTGATGATTTCTTTAATGACTAAATCAGGAGCTCTTAATCGAAGTTGTAATACCAGCTCATTACTATCTAGTAATTCACCTTGCCAAGAAGGAGATGAATCAAAGTCTCCTCCTTCAGTCATATCTCCTGCCTTAGAGACAACTTTCAAACCGATATATCTTGTATCCAGCTTTGCTGTTGTTGAAATCTTAACGATGGCAACCATTTCATATGTTTGGTATGGTGCCATCTTTGGCATCATGTAGGTATTAGTTGATACAATATATGCACACTTACCACCATCTTGAGCATCGTCTAGATTACTTTGCCATTGTGCGTACTCATTAGTCTGTGAAGTATCTGGCATCGGTTCATTGAATTCAATACATTCCTCATCAGTAGTCAAGTCATTACCGATTTGTACGATAGTTCTCCACTCTACAGACCATCCTTGAAGGGCCCCCATTCCAGGCAGTATTTCCCAAATCAAATTATTACCATCCATACTAGATGTGTGATTTGCCAAAGAAGGCCAATCTTCAATGTTTCCATTATTGGTAATATTTACAGTGAAACTAACAATACGGCCAGGTGCTGATGTCTTTATTGGATTATCTACCCGAGGGTCCATTTTAATTTCCATATCATAAAATTCATTGACATAAACAAGTAGTGTCTCGACATCTCTTAATTTCGTCATACGATTTTGTGAATCAGGATATGCTTCCTCTGAATAGGTTTGGAATATAATTGTGTATAACCCAGCTCCGATATCAAATTCTGGTACATTCATTAAAACATCAAAAGTCTGTTCTGTACCTCTTGATAATTCTTGTAATGTATCTCTAGGAATGATTATATCCCAATGACCGTTTCTTACTGGAATACCAGTTGGATCTATTACTGTAGCCAAACGATAATCAAAACGATCTGGCCCATTTCCACTATTCGTTATGGTCGTAGGCAAGGTTATTTGTTCTCCGGGATACACAGAATAAGCTGAAACTGTTCCTAAATTATCCGAATCGACTGAAATAATTCTATCAGTACTCAAATTTGTTTCAGAATCTAAATCATAAATATGAACTACTGTTGTATCTAATTTTATTGAATCTGAAATCTTAGGATACCCGTTAAGGTATGCTTTCACAATAATGGTTGGACCTATGCCTGCTTTCGCATTATCAGGTGCACAAACATTGACATATACAGTATAGGTAATATAATCTTGACCTGGTTGTATCGTCCATGACCTTACTTGGTTTAATGTATTATTACCAGGTGCATCTCTGAAATCTACTGATACATCCCAATTATCTTGCCTCCAGACATTCACTTCTGTTGGGTTCAAACCGCTTGGCATTGGCTCTGGCGCACCAGGTAAAGAAAAGACTAAATCGCCTGAGTCATAATTCTTAGTTACTGGTATCCCATACTCATGGCAAGATTTGGAAGGATCGCCAGGAAGTACGAATGCTTGATTATCTGTTGCTTCAAATACAATATTTCCTGATGAACGAATCGAAACAAATATACCCAATTCAAGGATGTCATAAGTGCCTTTATCTACTGACTTTATTGGTTCTCCTTCTGACCATCCTTTGAGGTAAATAACGAATGCACCGGGGTCTTCCGAAGTAGGTACTTTGACTGTCAAAATCTTGGTCGTAGAGCCACCTGGATTCAATTCAACACGTATCGGGAATGTTACTTCCCATCCGAATGGTAACAACCATTCTTGTTGACCTTCGAGAGTGTTTGGATCCCAGAATAAGAAACTGTCTTGAACGTTACCAGTATTGGTGATTGTAATTGAAAACGTCGCTTGGCCTCCTTGTTCAATATCTTGAACACTATGAGATGTATCCAATGAGATCCCATGTACTACATCCATCAATGTCAAAGTCGTTAAATCAGAACGTATAGCTGGATCTTTGTATGATTTAGCTGTTACAACTATTTGGGCTAATTGATCTTCATTCGCTTGATAAACTGTAGGAGCTTTTACAGTTAGATAAAATCTCGTTGATTCGCCTCCTTCGAGGAAAATTGGAGTCGTTGGAAGAACTTGTGTTTGATTATTTGAAAAGAAGATTGTAGCGGTCCAATCTTGGGGAACGCCTGAAACATTCAGCCCGTACGTATCTGCAACTAGATCTTTATCACCTGGAGTTGAATTATTCAAAGTCATATTGAATGTTGTTTGTTCACCAGGTTCTATAACATGATAGAATGTTTCTCCATTATCTAATTCTACATCTACCTGGCCCGTTAAAACATGTGAATAACATATTGTATAACGGCCATTATTTTGTTCATCATTACATTTATTTTGATCTGACCAACCAACGTGGGCTCCACTTCCTAGGTCATTGGCAAATGCTGGAGGCATTCCCAAATCAGGCCTACTTCCAGTATCCGTACCTAGCTTATTACTGGCCCATGTGGTTACGGTTATGATTTCCCATGGATCTAAAACATCATCTGTTTCGTTTAGGCGAGTATATTGTATCTCTTCCCCAGCGGTTGTATTTCCTGAGTCAACCCATGAAATATGCACATTATTTTGATCATCTGTCAAAATTGCAGGGAAAATCGAATGCCCGGAGTATGCTGAAGTTAAACCTGAAAGCCCTTCTACGTTAGAAATAACAGTGTCTGGGATTATCTCTATAGCTTGTGTCCCAAGACCATCTTCTGCACCGTCAAAAGCACCTGCTTTTGCCAAGTTTAGTTTAGTATAATATACTTCATAATTGGCAGATTTTTCAAATCCATAATCTCTGCCATCCATCCAAGCGATGTGAGTATTACCTTCCATATCTACTGCAATGGAAGGGTGGAATGAATAAGCGTCATCAATTGTAACTCTAGTATCGTTAACAACTACTAAATGTCCATCAGAACCCAAGCCTGTGTCTTCAGAATAAGTTCCATCAACTATAGAATGACCTGGAGACCCTGGAGTCCAAGAAAGATCGTTATCCATCTTGGCATATGGATCTAGAACTGACATGTAAATTTCACGTGAATTATTGGTTGCGATATAAACCATTGCTTCCACAAGTAGAGCCATTGCGCCTGCACCGCCGCTTCCGGATGGGAACTCGTATGCTTGACCACCTGCACTAACTGTTCTGGGGTTGGAATTAGGATCATTACCAGGACAATTTCTGCTCTGTGTTGAAACTACTCCATTAGGACACTTTGCTAAATCTAAAAAGTGCGATTGTATGTTTCCCGCTCCACCATATCCTTGCCCATATAGGCCTATTGGCACTACTCCGGCTTTGACACAGCTGTCATGCGCTTCGTCGATGGAACTGATGTCATCTGCTTGTTGGGAAGGATCTCCGTCCTTAGGCCCCTCATCTGAAACTGGAAGTACCATCTTTGTCGAATTAGGGTTCCATTTGTGATCTGAAGATGTTGCTGGATTACCTGGTACGTTTCCATTAATGTCTTTCCAAGATAAGCAAGCCCAATTTGTACCAGGGCCCCAGTCTTCACCTGAACTTCCGGAATATGGATTACCATTGTAAACTGTATTTTGTAAGGAACGTATTCCACCTGAACTATCTTCATCGGTCAATGGTGTTGTTCTTGGTCCTGCATTTTTATTATGTGTTGCACAGTTACCACTGCTAGCCGCACCTGGCAAGCCAAAACCACCATCTAATCCATAAATTGTCTCGAATACAGTCATCTCCCCTACCTCCAGTAGTGGTTTGATTCCTTCAAATTGCCCACCGGAAGCAAAGTTGCCGCCATAGATTACTGTACAAATATCAGCCCATTCCGTATACATTGAACCGGATGTATCTACTATGAATACCAGTTCAACTTTACCTCCACGAGTATCATCCCAAGCGATTTGAACTAGATCGTTTTGATCTATTACAATGTCAGGGTGGCCCTTGTGGCCAATGATTGGAGTAAGTAAGGTGTCATCAAATAGAACGATGGCATCTTGGGATATTAAATCGGGTTGGAGCATTGAATAGTAAATTTGAGGTTGGTTGAAAAAGCGCCCTAATTCATCATATTCGTCTTCCCACACGATATGGACATTTCCCCGACTATCTGTATCGATAGCCGGCCAGTCTCTATCTTGAGCTCTTTGTGATACGATCAAGTCATCAACTGCGGTAAGGGATCCATCATCACTAACTTGGCCATTGAATGGTTGTATTTTGAATGGTGAAATTGCCGTATACATGATTTTGTGCGTACCTGCTTTATCGGCCCAAACGATATGTAAATTATCATCATCATCTATTGCTGCATCAGGATGCCAAATCTTGTGAATTCCTGGGTTTGTAATTTGTGTGCCATCGATCAAAATATCGCCGTTTGAAGCAATCATCGAGTAAAACAGATGAAGGTTATTCCTAGACCAAACTATGTGCGCGTTACCCTGGCTATCTGCAACGATCACAGCTTGTGTATCTGAGGCTGAACCACCATCTACAATTTGTTGTGGCTCTGTAATCACTACGGTATTTCCTGAAACTGGTACTGAGGCCATTATCAATGCTGAAATTGCCGAAATTAGCATGATTGAAACTAGACTTATTGATTTGATTTTTTGACTCATAAATATACCTCTTGATGATAGGACAGAGAAAACCATTCTCTTTACCTACTTAACCGCGACTCTTTCAGGTCACAATTAACTCGTTTTACAATTATAATATCAAGCCCATTCAGAAGGGTCGAAACTAGAACCAAAAGACATCTTTTCATCGAATTCTACTTCTAATTGATTATTAGTATCTTTATTTTCTAAAGAATCTAGATCTTTATTTTCCATTGCCTGCTTTTTCTTGGCCCAATCATCAACCGGACCTGGTTTACCAACTCCGGGACCGTATGAATATTTTATTTCATGAATTAAGCCCAATTTAGCTAACCAAAGCCTGCGTAGGCTATGCATGAATTCATTCTTAGTTAATCCATCAAACCAAAGAGGTAGGCTAACATTGAATGCTTGTAATGGACCTGGTTTCTGATTGCCATCATGCCCCATGTGTATCCCCCAATCAACAGAGGAGCGTATCAACTGTAATCTTCCCTCATGTATCCATTCCGACCACCCCTCAGCATCATCTTTCATATGAGTCATCATCTCTTTTTGCTGACCCTGATCAACCCGGGTCATACTTGAAATCGCAACTAAATCACGATTCTTTGGAATAACAACTGCAAACATATGACCTTGGGGCCCTTGGGGATATTTTATCAAAATATGAGCTACTGCTCTTGGGTCATCTTGATCCTTGACTATCAAACGTTCATCGCTCAACCATTTTCGAACGGTTGTCGCTACATCAATAGGTGACACAGATAGTCCAATCATTCATCCTGTTTGAACCAAACCCATACAAAAACTAGATTGTTTTTATTTCTTCACTGATATTTTTTAGTAGGGCTTTGAGGTTTTGCCGTGTGCTTTTCTTCATTCTTTGTCTTTTGATGAATCTTTTTGTATAATTATAATCATCCCATGCAAAGGACCCCAATCTACCGGAAGTCCAAAAAATAGGCATTAATAAAAACCATAATATCAATATCGTAAAAGTATTGAAAATAATTCCAGTGCCTATAACATCAGTCCAATTATAATCTATTAATTGAGAAATGTTTGATTCTTGATCGGCTGCAATTATTACTAATATTGTCGATGCTATTGGCCAAATTACCATAGATCCGAACATGCCTGAAAGAAATTGATATGACGTTCTAGCATCTACTCCTTCATCGGTGGAATCGCCAAGTAATCTACCCAATATTAATTGTGGACCTAATGAAATTAAGAATACAGGCAGTAATAATATGAAAGCGGCAGTTCTAACCAAAGAACGTGGTAGATGGGAGAGTTTAGCGAATCTCAGGTCAGTTCCCTGTAAATTCAAATCCCTGCCGTCTAATCCATGTTCATGAAGTATATTTGCTGCACTAGATGCTGGTTTAATCAATACTCCTTGAATTTTTTCAGGCTTGGGTTCATCGTTTACAATTACTTCACGCTTCACTGCAATCCTATCGCGTACCTTACGAGCCGCTAAGACTTCTTCACGCCAAGAAGAAGGTGGTTGCCCTTTCTTTCTTTGTTCGATATGGCCAAGTAAGTGTATTGCTCTATATTCGTCCCATTCCGCGACATTTGGAGTGATTGGTTCCATTTCTAATCTTAAACGGTCCCTTAATTTGAATACATTTTCTGCAGCCGGTTCAGCCCATCCGCCTTCCGATACCGCTTGCACTAATTCCTTAGGCACATCCGATTCTGTAACTTGAATCGGTTCTCCATATTCTATCCAAACATCAGTCCTGAAATGTTCTTTCGTTCTAAAATGAAGTCCGATTGGGATCAGAGCAGGTAATTCCTTGCCCAGAGAAATCGCTAAAGCGCCTGCAGCTAATACAGTACGTACAGGACCTGTTCTAAATCTTAACATGTATGAGTTATTATGGCTTGTTCCTTCCGGGAATAAGACGCATCCAAAACCATTTGCTATTCCGGATGCAAGGGTAAGTAGTGAGCGCCCATTAAGATGATTTGCTTCTTCCTCTGAACAACCGCCGCGCAATAATTCTGCTTTGCGGACCACTGGTTGAACTGCCATTTTACGGGTCCACCACCCCAATAACGGTCTAGTAACCAAATCATGTCTAGCACCTAGAACGAAAAATTTCGGATGATTTAGTGTGATTTCCAATGCATCAAGTAAACCGTTAGTATGCCAAGCACAACATAGAGTCCCTCTATCTAAGGGGATTTTTGAAGTCCCGGTGCTTTCTTGGGTCTTAAATTGTACAGCCATCATTCTTCGACTAGTCCAATAAAGATACTTTGTCCAAAAATAAGACCCTGGAGTAGTTCCCGTATATTTTGGCATAGGAGTGTTCAATAATTCTTCCATCTTCATATTCTTTGCTGATTTAGAAAGATATGGCAATGCGTCTCCTCTATGGTCAACGGCTCCATCGTATAGTTCTGAAGGATCTGGATGATTCATTTTTACACCTCTTGTAATTTTTCTGCTAGTTCCGCTAGTAATTGATGATTAGTATTCCCATCAATCGTGCCAGTTTCTGGCCACATAGACATAAGCGTCAAGCCACCATCATGCTGGGTCCTAGGAATTACATGGATATGGACATGTGGTACTTCTTGGCCTGCCAATATACCATCGTGAATACATATTGTAAAATCACTTGTTTTGAAATGTATTGAAAGAATAGACTGGACTTCTCTCATTCCACTGAAAAGGGAGTTTGTTTCACTATCATTTAATTGACTAAGGTGTGAAACTCCACGCTTTGGAATTACCAACGTATGGCCATTTCTTCTTGGAAATATATCAAGAAATGCATACCAATTCTCCCCCTCTGCTACTTTATGAGAAGGTACCTCTCCAACAACTATGCGCTCAAACAGTGTTTGCCCGCTCATAAACAAGCGAAAGCGAGGGGGTTTTTGATTCCTCACTGTGGCGGTAGAATCCAATTACCTGTCTGACTCTTCCTCAAAGCAAGTATTCCAACATTGTTTTTTCCATCAATGGTTATATGATGTAATAACTCATCATCTTGATTGATAAAGTCTGAACGTTGGTGTAATCCTCTGCTCTCATTGCGAGCCAAACTGGATTGTATGGAGCAAGTTAGCAAACGTATTCCTGCTTGTACTTGTAAAATCGATTGGAAATTTGTATTTGCGATTAATGATTCTTGGTCGACGTGGATTGTTTCTGCTAATATTGATAATTGTTCTAACGATTCTAAATATTGTTGATAACTAGAGGAATCGTTTTCACCATTAACAAACTTCAAACCAATTTCTCTTAGTTTACTTGAAACTGAACCTATTCTAACTACTGCACCTTTAGAGTCATCTTCAGAAAATAGGGACTGGAAATTAGAATTAACGCTATCAAATGCTTTATTTATTAACTCTGTACCGGAAAAAGATGCTTTATTAGACCATTCTCCTGCATGTTCTCCAGACATCTTTCCGCCAACTAGAGAATCTAGTAAGCGGTTTCCGTCAATTATTGCTGCACCATGTAGTCCTGAGCAGGATGCTTCTCCAGCTGCATAAAGGCCCGTGAACCAACGTGACCAACTTCCGGTTACAACTCTTCCAAATTCATCGATTGGAAGACCCCCGATTGTGACATTAACTTGATTTTCAACGGCTATCGTTTGTTTCGATAAGTCGATTCCTGTTCGCTTTTTGACATTCCTTAATATCGAATTCCACCACTTGGTTTGATCCCCCATATTTCTTGCATCAAGTACTACGGTATCGTACTGGCTTACTTCATGACAAATCTCTAATATTGAATCACCTTCAATATCAGTTCCATCAACTCTGTGTAATGATGCTCCTGAACTCAATAAACCATGAGGTAGTATCATATCTGTACCTTTAACTGAGAGAGGACTTTTGGATATGAATTCCATATCTCGTAAAGGAATTCCTGCTTGTAGGGCTAAGTCCATACCCAAATTGGCTTTTCCATTAGTAAATACATCCTCAAATCCTCCATCTGCTAAAATAATACTCTTGCACTGAATTGCAACAAAATTACCATTAATCATATCGGCAGTAATCATCCCACAAACACTATTATTATTATGAACAAGCATAATTGGAATTTGGTCACCTCTTCTAACAACGCCATACCTCATACATTGTTCTTCGAGTACCTGTTGAATCTCACTACCTGTTGAGTCGCCTGAATTAACAATTCTCGGCTTTGAATGACCTGCTGCTTTGTAAGCAAGAGGTAGCCCCTTGGCGTCTCTTTGGAAAATTACCCCCCATCTTTCCAATAAGTCCATTTCACTTACTGATGAATTAGTTCTAGATGAAACTATATCTTGGTCACAGAGGTATTTTCCGGTCTTTATGGTATCTTCTCTATGCCCTTTGTTATTATCCTCTTGAGTTGCCGAAGCAAGTCCATCAGAAGCGACCATTCCTCCATCACCCAATGCAGATGGAGATAACAATAATGTTTGTGCGCCTTTTTTCGCTGCCAAGGCTGCTGAACGCAAGGCTGCGGGTCCATCGCCAATAACCAAAACATCCCATGCTTCCATTACATTTCACCCGTATAGTTGACGCACGTGTGCCCCTGCCATAAGCAAAGCGCTTCGGTGATAACTTGAATAATTGTAATTCATCACGAATTGTTGAATGTGGGTAATCTTAACTCGCCAATTTTTCTTGCCTTTTCTAATCGTTTTATTCTCTCCCTTACATAATCTGTAGATCTCGATTGGACTAGCGTATTAAGCACTTGTGATTCTAAAATTATTCCATCATCATCTCTTAAGATTACTTGAATGTTTGACAAACCACGGAAATTACGATTCCAAGCGACATTAATCCACAAAACTACGCCTTTTTCTAAGTACCTTGGAATCCAATCTAAAGCATCTTCTTCATCCGAGTTTGATAGTTGAATTTCTCGCCTCGGTGGTGGGCAAGGGGCGAGTTCAAACCTATGATCTCTAGATTCAGGTTCACCATTAGGGACTAAAACTTCAACCCTAACGTGTCTTGATTCTAATGTTTGATTATTTAGTGCGATGAATAGGTTGGTTGATCCATCTGCGCTTTTCTCATCGATAGAAACGTCCATTCTCCATTTAGAACGAATCAGTTCTGGTTTTCCAGATAGCAAGTCATTTTGTAATCGATCTAGGAGGTTGAATGCACTAGGTTGCCATGCTTTAGCATGAGCAATCAGCCGCTGTAATGTACGCCAATTGAATTGATTATTTTCATCTAGAAGCATTTCCGAAATTACACCTTCCTTCATGAAAACTGATAATTCCTTATGTACGACCTCAGTTTGTAAAACATTTTCATTATGTAGATAAAGAATATACAATAAACGTTCTAAAGCCTGTCTTTTATCATAACCTGGCTTGACATTATTGTCGAAATTATTTTTCCATTCACTCCATTCTAAAAATAAATCAGGATCAAGGTGAGTGACTAGTAAATCTCCTAAGATACTACCTAGTTGTGTTGGATGATGTGTAGGTGCATGGAATATGAGGTTGGCAAATTTATCACCTAATTGTCTAATGTAATCTAATGTGTATTGGGCATGAAAGGTGTAAAGGAATCCTGAACTCATTGCGATTATTAATGCTAAGTTCCAGGCAACAGTTCCTCCACCTGCCAAAGCTGCAAGTATCATCAACCCCATTGAAATTCCAATTAAAACTGTGCTTATCAGGTTATATCTCCTATGATCTCTTAATCCATCTAAGATTCTATCCATTCCTGGTTGAACTCTTAGAGTATATTTACTACCGTCGCTAAATCCGCCTTGCTCTCTTAAAGATAAGCGCGCTTGCATTGCATGCCAAGCGGACTCACTTGCAATTATACTTGGAAGAGTTGCAAGTAAAACTGGTATAATTAACAAAACTAACAGATATGAATCCTCATAGATTTGCTGTGGAAATAGAACGCCCAATAAGGCGAAAAAGGAAAGTGTTAATCCGGCTATCGTCCTCCACAATAATAAAAATCTATTTCTTGTTATATTACCAACTAATTTCCTTCTTTGTTCCAGCCTATACCACTGCTTTCTCGTTTGTTCGAGAGGGTCTTGATTACGCTCAAACCCATGACCATAGGGATCCGGCAATTCAAGTCCAGAGTTATCCCCTGTATTATCCCGCTTCGACATCTTATTCAATATGCCTCACAAGGTCCTAGGCTTTACTTCTTGCCTCTTAAAAACTAATAAATGACGATATACGGGCGAAGCAGGATTTGAACCCGCGATCTTCGGCTTAGGAGGCCGATGCATTATCCAACTATACTACACGCCCAAACATGCCAACATACATCCGGTGATGAGCATTACTGTTGTTAAATCGAAATTTCGGCAACCTGCATAAGGAACTTTTCTACCTCTACTCTTGGTTGAGATGTTTTTTGTATAGCAACTTCGCATTCAGATAAAGCTATGATTAGTTTAGATAATTTAGAATCTACCAAGTGTAATCGCCCTTCAGTGAGTAAAAGATGTAGATGTTTTACTACATCCTCTGCCTCTAAATTCTGCTGTTCCATGATTTGATCTAAAATACCCATTGCTCCCTTTAATACTCGTGAATTTTTATATCCCTTCTTTTCCCATTTCCAATCATGAACTCTGTCCCTCATAGCCTCTTCTAGCATCAATTGGATTTCTCTGTGTGCTGAAGATGCTATGACATCTTGCAAGTTCTTTCGGTCACCTAACATGTTTCTATGGCTTAGCACCTCTAAAAGGAAAATCGCTTTGCGGATGTTTCCATTTGCAACATGAGCGATATCGCCCAATACACCTCTTGCCGGCAACAATTTTTCTTCATCTGATATCTTGTTTAATAATGATTCAATTTGCTCTCTATCTATCCTTGGCACTCGGATATGCTGAGTTCTACTCCTGAGTGCTTCTATCAATTTTGAAGGGGTTGTAGTTGTGAAAATAAACCTCGCACTAATACTGCTCTGTTCCATCATTCTTCTAAGGTATGATTGTCTAATCTCTCCAAGTGCGTCAGCATCCTCAATAACAATAATTCTAGAAATTGGAATCCGATTGGAGTCTTTAATTGACTCGAAGCCTGCTGGTGGACCATTATCGCCTTTTGAAAGGGATAATGATGGATCATATGCATCTAAACTGGTCCTTCCGGCCAGTGTATCTTTTGAATTACTACCTTCTGGACGTAAAAATAATTCAAATTTGGACATTGCCCCGCTCGTCCTAGCGAGATCTTTTGCATTCAACACGTGAGTTGTAGAATTCCATCCAGGACCTAGGACTTGTCTTGCAATCAATCTCCATATCGCTGTTTTCCCAACACCTGTAGATCCAGATATCAATAAATGAGGCGGGTTTGATTTTAATGAAGCTTTTTCTATCGTTTCAATAACCTGTTTTGAAATCAATAAGTCTTGGAAAAGCAAAGGTGCCTTCGACTCCAACCAAAACGTCATAGGACAAGTGATAAGACGGAGGTCTTTCAACTCTGCGCGACAGAAATCATTCTGCAACTAGTCTCTTTGTGTTGAGCCTACGTAGCTTCATGAACACACGAGAACCGCATGCTTTACAACTGATTCCGTTACGTTCTCGGTGGAACGATTCTATGCTTCCGCAAACTGCACATTTATAATCAACAAGTTCCACCATTCAGTTCAACTCCAGTCTAGCCGACAAAGCACTCTTTCTTAACCTGTCCGTCGCGAATTGAGGGGCTGGGCTGTTAGATTTCGTCCACTGATAATTCACTCGAAGTTGCTCTCAATATAACTTTCAAAGTGAAGTTTTGGCGCCCACTCCGGGAATTGAACCCGGGTCGCAGGAATGACAATCCTGCATGATAACCTCTACACCAAGCGGGCCTTAGCAAGGTCTTCGGAGCGCAACCGCTATTTAAGCCGCTCTATGTGGCTCAACCGGAGAGTTAACCATGGCCAACAAAAAAACATCAGCAGAAAAAGCACGTGAAGATGCTGAAAATGAACAAGTGGATAACTTACTAGATGGTGCTTTTGGGACACTAAGTGGCCTTGGAACAAATAAAACAAATGAGTCTCATGAGAACGAACTACTAATCGAAGAACACGTATCCGAAGAAATAGTTCAAACAGATGTGAATGCTCTCGACGAATCTGTAAATCTCGAATCCCCTGCGTCCGATGAATTAGAAAACGATGTAGATAATTCCTCCATGGAAATAGAAAATCATGACCCTGAGGAAGAAGCTGTGGAAGTAAATCAAGGCACTACAGGTCCCCCTCCTTTACCACCATCCGGTCCACCATCCAAAGGCCCACCATCCGGTCCACCATCCAAAGGCCCACCATCCGGCCCACCCTCCAAAGGCCCACCATCCGGCCCACCATCCAGTCCACCACCCAGTCCACCCTCCAAAGGCCCACCATCCAGTCCACCAAGCAGTGTAATGCCCGATGAACCTTCAATTGAGCAATCAATTGAATCATCTCCAGTAGAAATCGCTTCTGAAGAAAGTCAAGAAATTGAGGCACAACGTCTAGACACTAATGCTGAAGAAAATAATGTTGAAATTAATGAAAAAGTGAGGGACAATAAAGAAACTGAAGTAGAAGAGGCAGTAATGCAAGAAGAAGTTGAAACTGTTATAGATTATGAAGAAAGTTCTGAAACACCAGTCGAAGAAGGAAATGATAATCAAGAAACTGAAGTAGAAGATGTGTCTATCGAGGGAATAAATGAGGCAGCTACAAATCAGGAAGAAGGGATTTTAGATCTTAGCGAAGATAGTGAAGAAAATACCCTAGAAGATGGCGTTGCTACTCGTAATATGGAAACTGAAGCGGAAATCGCCCGACTATCTGCAGAGGTAGAAAGATTGCGTATGTCAATGGCTGGTGCTGCTGAAGTGATTGAAGAATTAGAGAACCCTCCAATGCCGCCTGCGATAATGGATGACTTAGTAATCGGAGCACATATTGTTGCAGATATGTCCCGCTTGGCAAGACAACTAGATCGTGAGCAACTAATCAGAGCCTCTATGGGAACCATTGCCCTACTACATCCAGATCAACTAGAAGTTATAATTTCTACAAAGCATATGGCAATGTTACCAAGAATGGATGAGAGGGATATTTGTGCATCAAAATTAGGAGTTGATGCTCCAAGAGGCGCACCAGATGATTGGCGTGTACTCGAAGTGGTATTGGCCTCTGTGAGTTTGATCACCGGGGGACCTGCTGCTGTAATTCATTCACATGGCCCGTTTACTACTGCAGCAAGCTGTGAGAAAGATTTAGTATTGGTTCAACCAATAGATGAGATTGGAAAGAAGCACATTGGTAAAATAATTATTGTTGACCCTGATGATGAAAATCCAGAAGAATTCCTAAGGCAGGTTGCTGAAGCACTACAGCAAGGTGGAATGCGTTGTGTTGTTATCAGAGGCAAGGGCGCGTATGCTGTAGGTGCTGGGCTTGACCAAGCTTGGGCAAATGCTGCAATGCTTGAACATAGCATGAAGATTGTACTATTAGCAAGACAAGCCAATCTGAAAGTATGAAGCGGGTTTTCTCGGAAATAGATTTTTTAGCAAATTAGAATATTCTGAACTTTAAGTATCTTGATGACTTAGAAATAAACATTCTTTGATAAGTGAAACTATAATTCTCAAAATATGGCGAATGTACCAAAAGTGGCTGTTTCAGCATGTCTACTGGGACAAAAAGTAAGATATAATGGTGATGCTGCTGAATTTAGAACACTCTCAAGAAAATGGAGTGACCATTTAGAATTGATTCCTTTATGCCCTGAAGTAGGGATTGGAATGGGAGTTCCTAGACCCACAATTAGATTGGTAAAGGAAGATGATAAAATTAAATTGGTTAATCCTAAAAACGGTGAAGATTTTACCGAAAAGATGTTACAATATTCTGAAATACAATCCGATCTTTTATCATCCTCGGGTGTTTGTGGATTTGTCTTCAAAAAAGATTCCCCAACTTGTGGTGTCGAAAGAGTAAAGGTATACAGGGGAGATAACCCGCAAGCGGTAAGAGATGGAAGAGGGATGTTTGCAATGGTATTTACTACTCTAAATCCCCACGTACCTGTCATTGAGGAAGGGCGTTTAAGTGATTCTAGACAAGCAGAACACTTTCTAGCCAGAGTTCACTTTTTCCATGAATGGTTGATGATGGGCCAAGAGGGTTGGAGTGCCCACAAAGTTATGCAATTCCATAATGAGAATAAGTTATTTCTTCTCAGTAGAGCTCCTTCCTCAAAAAGAAAACTAGGGAAGTTAATTGCTGATTTATTTAACAAGGGCTCCAATCCCGAATTTGTAGCGCTAGAATATATGACTGAGGCACAAAAATCGCTTAACACTTTGACTCATAAAGGCAGGATTGCCCACACAATGGAAAGTGTTGTAGGGCAGTTTTCAAGTAGATTAACAAAAGACCAGAAAAAAGAAATGGCAGACTTAATTAGCGATTTCAGAGTTGGTCATATACCTCGTTTTGCACCTATAGTATTAATCAATCATTATCTAAGGACATTTGGAATAGAAAAGAAAATAATCTCTAGGTTTTTATCATCGACTCCAATTGAAATGGGACTGATGGCAAGAATCTAATTGATTAAGACCTGTACTTTACCAGATTCTACTCTGGTTTCATAGGTTTTTAGGTCCTTCTTTTTCGAAAGTTTTCCAAGAAGTTTTCCATATGGCGGGAATAAGGGGAATGGGGACCATTCGACCAATTCTCCATCTGCAATCTTGTGAGTAGTTTGGTGGAGAGGGCATCTGATGCATCCATCCACTATTTTACCACCCCATGCAAGTGGCCATCGCATATGGCGGCATAGTGCTTCAGTAGCAAAATAACTTCCATCTAAATTAGTAATCATAATCATTTTCTTACCGGCCATGATCATTTTTTTCTTTCCGTTTCTCAACTTTTTCGTTTTTATGGCATCAAACCATTTTCCATTTTCTTCATCAGTTTCGGACATTTCTCATACCTCCATCAAGATGGATTATTTGGCCTGTTAAATTATCAGGAGCGCTTGTGAGTAACCAAAACATACCCTCAGCAACCTCCTCAGGTTGATTTATCCTCTTCATTGGAATCATTGATACAGCCGATTCACGTAATGATTCTGAACGGATAATAGATTCTGATAATTTGGTATCGGTTAAGCCTGGAGCAATTGCATTAACTCGAATGTTTCTTTGTGCATATGTTGCAGCTGCGGAACGGACCATAGACTCTATGCCCCCTTTGGCAGCAGATATCGCCTCATGGTTCACCAAACCCAAACTTGCAGCAACGCTAGATGTAAATACCACTCTCCCACCTCCTGATTTTAATAATGCCTTACAGGATTTAGATAAAGTTAGAAATGCACTCACTAAATTCGTTTGAATAACTTCTTCGAAAGCTTCGACCTTCAAGGCGTGTGGGGGCCTAATCAAGATTGAGCCGACTAAATGCGCGACTCCTGACATTCTACCATCTCCTTCTTTTATTGCCACATCAATAGCAGATTGCAGATCATCAGAGGAAAGGGCATCTCCAACCACTATAGAGCATTCTTGTAGAATAAAGTCATTAATACTTGATTCATTTCTAACAAGCATAGTAACTTTATGCTTGTGTTCGAGTAATTTTTTTGCTAAAACTTGAGCGATATCACTACCGCCACCAATAATCAGAAATGATTCAGCCATACTCCCTAGCAAACCTAAATGATTTTTATATTGATGTTTTCAATTATCTCTATTATTAAGGCATGTTTTAACAAAGTTCTCAAACATTTCTTTGCCGAATTCAGAATCATTTACTTCAGGGTGGAACTGTAGACCAAAACGATCGCCTTGTTTATTTTCCATTCCTTGAACTTCACAAGAAGGGCTACTGGCTGTGATAAAGAAGCCTTCAGGCACAACGTGAACTTCATCATTATGAGATTCCCAAACCGTCTGCGTTTGTTCAGTACCTGAAAAAATTTTACCGCCTCCATTCTGTAATTCTATTTGCATGGCACCGAATTCAGGGATTGGTGATTCTCTAGCATCTCCCCCATAATGTCGAGCCATGAATTGATGCCCAGCACAGATCCCCAATATTGGAATATCTAGATCAAGATATGCTCCGCAATTCCCTAGTTCGCCTGTAAGCCCAACTCTTGCCGCTCCACCCGACAGAATAATTCCATCCAATTTACGTAATTCTTCTACCGGTGTTGTATTCTCAATTATCTGAGTATCTACTTTTAGATAACGTAACATTCGCCATTCTCTGTGTGTCCATTGGCCACCATTGTCAACTACATCGATAACTAGTGGTTGTGACATGTTTCCACCCTAATCCTGTGTGGCATTTATACGGGCAAATCTAAACGATTTAATACACAAGAAAGTATAGATTGAACCGGATACAAGTAGCATTAGCATAGATCCTGAAGCATAGGTTATTCCATCGGACATAACCATGAAAAAGCGAGTACCGCCAATAGCACATAATAATCCGAAAGATACTGCAATATGCATCCATAGTTTTCGTTTCTCTGGAACTCTTTCGGACATAATTCCAGATAAAAGAAGAGGAACCCCTAGTAAAGAAGGGAAAAAAGAGGTAATCGAGTTAGATTTTGAAAGTATAGATATGATAATGCCCCATATAATCAAAAAACTTCCAAGCCCTATAGTGATTCTCGGCATACTCTGGCCAGCAACTGTAAATTCTTCGCCCATGACAAGGGCTTTGGTAGAACCTCTAAAGTTGCTTGGGGTAATTTTCGTTATATTTCAACACATTTAGTGATTATTTCTGATTCTATTGAAATTAGTCTGCTAGCATTATTTGTCTTATAAATATCATGATTTGCTGCAATTAAGTCTTCTTGGCCGTCACCATTTAGATCAATTATTTCTAGAGAAATCATTGAAATATCTATGCTATTAGAAGGATATATCGGATCCCAAGAATTGTTGTTCCAATCTAACCAAGCGATATTTGAATTGTTTCCATAATCTATGGATTCATCAATAATTGGCCTAAATCCAATGACTATGATTTCATCAATGCCATCTCCATCTATATCAAAAAGTTTTGAATCATAAGCTCCACTGAATGCTAATAATCTCTGAAATGAAAATTCGCCTTGGCCAAGGTTTTTTAATAATGAAAGTCCATGGAAATCCCATAAGTTTTGGTCATCTGGTACATCTAAGTCCAATATATCTCCATTAGTGAATAAAATATCTAAATCTCCATCGCCTTCAAAGTCGATAATTTCGATACTACTCATTCCAAAGTAATCAAAATCAGCCTTAAATAGTATTTCTGATTCGAAATTACCTAATCCGTCATTCCAATAAACTACTATCTCTTCTACTAATTGAGAAATAACTGATACAATATCCAAATCTCCATCACCATCTATATCGATTGGAATGGCTTCAATTGTGCCTGATTTGTTTTCTAAGATGTGATGACTCCAACTTTCATTACCAAGATTTTCAATCCAACCTACCGACCCATTAGTATGTCCAAACTCGCATAAAGTAAGATCGAGGTCATCATCTCCGTCCAAGTCAGCAGCTTCTGCACAAGTTATTCGCCCCAAGTTTTCGACAATCATATGCTCGGAAAAAGTATCTGTAGTTTCATTGAATTTAATCATGGAAACTTTGCCTCTCTTCGCATCGGATGGATATAAAATTCCTATATCAGATAATATTAATTCGTTTGTTCCATCGCCATCAAGGTCTGCTGAATCTAACCTTACAGGTGCAACGATGTTTTTCAGTCTGATCTTGAATTCTTCACACAAATACTGGCAAGGAATCTGTAGCAAAGAAAAACTCCCATCTAATGGTTCAGTGAAAACGAGTGTATCTATTGTATCGTTAAAGAGGCTAATAGCTCTAACATTAGCAACTACCGATTGTGTCCCATCCGACTCAACAACTGGGTCATAATGAACCAATACATCATCGGCGCAATTTTTTTGTTTGACTACTTCATCTTCAACTGTTTGAGCCATGCAACCAGAGAAAATCAATATTGAAACAGACAAAGTCATGAATATTTGTAAATTATTACTCATCGTATCAATCGTTCCAATTACTGGTAATAGATAAAGTCAATTAATTAGGGGCTTGATTTTCTATGTGAATCTTCACGCATCAACATGGCCGGTGAAGGTGAAGTATCGATTCCCGATGGCTGGCCAGGCTATGTTTGGATAGAAGGGAAAACGGTAATTCACTTGCGAAATGACCAACCTAGGCCGTCACATATGCCAAGGGGTCCAGCAAAAAAAACTGGAGCCGGTTTTCTCAATCCTGCAATGGCGCCTGCAAGAACTAGGTCTGTATTATTACTATCAGATGCTCTAGAACATGAATGGTTGGTAAAAACAAACAAGTCAATACGCGTTCTTGATGCATTATGTTCTACAGGTGTAAGAATAAGAAGATGGAGAAATGAAGTTCCTGCTGATTCTCAACATCGAATTAGGATTACCGCTAATGATTTAGATGACTTTGCTCTAAACTGGGCACGCATGTCTCATGCTACTAATCCCCCATCTACCGTCATTGAACATGATATTGAGGGTGATAGGTATGGTAAGATTCCAACAGGAGAATTCGAAAATGGTCTATTTTTTCAAACATTGGATGCTCGTGTTGCTTTATCTGAAGCCTCTTACCAATGGATTGATTTAGATCCCTTTGGTTCACCTGTTTCTTTTTTAGATGCTGCAATTCAGAGTCTTTCTAGGACTGGGGTCTTGGAAGTAACCGCCACAGATACTGCAGCTCTTACTGGGTCTTCATTAAGTTCTCAACAAAGAAGGTATGGGGCAAAAGGAATTGTCGATGTTTATGCCCATGATGATGCGGTTAGAACTTTGATGGGTTATGTCGCAACCACCGCTGCTAGGCACGATAAAGCGATCAGCCCAATACTTGCATTATTTGACGGACACCATGTAAGAATAAGTATAAAACTATCAACAAGTAAAGAAAAGGCTAGTGAAGTTCATTCTAATATTGGTTGGAGAGTAAGGGAGAAAGATATACCATACCGATTTAGTAAACATCCAAATAAAGATGAATTAGAAAGGGCAAGTGGGCCTATGTGGATAGGGCCTTTGTGGAATCGAGAGATTACTGAAAGGATTACTGAAGAAAAAGTCCTAGAATTGTGTCAACTAGATACTGAAGAATTTAGTCAAATGAAAATCAATGGTTTAGATTGGGATGATTCTGACTTTGATTATGCTACAAGAGAATTATGTCGAAGTGTTCGCTATATTTCTCAGGCATCCGACCTAATGAGTCGTGAACACCTATTACTAAATCTAGACTCAATGCCAAAGTGGGCTGGAACTACTGGTGCTCCTAAAATAGAAAAGTTGATTCAAAAGTTGATAGATAACGGTAATTGTGCTGCTAGAGTTCCTGATTCTGAACCTGTATTCATAACCGATGCACCTTTCGAAAAGGTACTACTAATTTTGAAAGAATTAAATAAATAGTTAACCAAATGATGGGTCGCTAAAGGTATTTTCTTCATCACCATCTTCTGGACCTGGTAGCATCGTCGTCGACTTTTCAAACACTTCTCGTACGCTATTTTCGATCTCTCTGGCATTTTCTAAAAGTTCTGTTAAAGGGATTTCTAGCCCTGTCAATTCACAAACGGCTTCAATCGCCAATGCTGCAGCCCTGGCATCAGGATACATTGGACTTGCTTCAGCAAGTAATGCTGTGACATCTATTCCTAATCTATCTCCTTCCCCAAGTAAGAATCCTGTAATTCCAGCGACTATACCTTGTTGTATCGGATCAATGCCTGCATTTTTCAAACGTTGTCTAGCCTTTGATGATGAACCTACGCCATATAATTCACCTTGACTCAATTGCTTATCGGAAGATACAATTCCATCGATTATTATCAAATTATCAAATCCCCCTTTAGTGAACCATTCTAATACTGTTGAGGCAAACATGATATCTTGCTTATCCTTAAATCTAATCTCCGAAGTAAATACTCCAATTTTAGACCCTTGGTAGACTCTAACAGGGTGTTTTGGAATTTCGTCATGGATTAATGCCACGGCTGGAAATTCAGCATTTAGAACTGTTCCCAATTGCTGAAGGTTTAATGTTCTAATAATATGTGAAGCCGCAATAACTCCAACCATTCCAGCAGTGGTAAAACCGGCAATAGCAACGCCACCGGTACGAGGGTCTGCGCCCTCGTGAAGGACCAATGCATAACCTCTAAACTCGTGCCCCATTAGTCTCCCCTAATGTGTGGGGATTGAAGGTTAACCAAAAGACCTACGATTTGTTTAGCGTGTTTTGACCATTAATTTGAATTGTAAACAATTATCAACACCGGTTATCTGGATAAGCCCGAGGGATGATATGGATAAGCCTACTAAAATTTCAATCCATGTTGCTGATTTTGAATTTGAGGCCGAAGGTGCTCAAATAGAAGTCGAGGAACGTTTTTCACATTTCAAGGAAGAAGGGTTGTGGAGTGCGATGCTTGAAAGAATTCAAGAAACTAAGGATTTCGTTAACGATTCCACATCTACCCTTTCTAAAGTTGAAGACTTAACTCCTAGGAGTACAAACTTCCGAGCCCTTTTAGAAAACTATTCACTTAATGGAAAACCGGAACAGGTATTGGGTGCATTGCATTATCTTAGGGATATCGAAAGATTAGATGATTGCCCACCTCGTGTCATCAATACTTTATTTGAAGATGCAAATATTGAACCCCCCGGCAATCTTTCACTATACATCAATAGACTAAAAGAAAGAAACTTTCTAACAATTCCTAAAAAACACGGTGACAAAAATCGTTTTGCCCAGTTAACAGAAGAAGGCCGAATGCATTTGGAACAGAAATCAACAAATGAATGAGGGACTGCAATGGTAATGTCTGGGAACAGTGATGACCCTCGCGATAATATTGGGCAGAAAAGCGAAGTCTTAGATTGGTCTTTCCAAAATAGAGCAAATTCATTACTACGCAAAGGTAGACATTCTGGTTCATCTTTTAGAAGGGCAGTATTGGATGGATCAGATTTAACTGAAGGGGATTTTTCTAATTGTGATTTTAGAAAGGCATCTATGGTTGAAGTAGACTTGATGAAATCTGCATTTGATAATACCGACTTTAGAGGCGCTGATCTAAAAAAAGCTCGATTGAATCTTTCTAATTTCAATAATTGTAAATTCAAAGGGGCAGATCTACGCGGAATTCGTGGAAAATATGCTATCTGGCAAGGTAGCGACTGGTGGAATGCTATTTTGGATGAGGGTTTAGAAAAAGCTTTGAGCAAGAAATGGCCAAAACCTAGTGACTCGGATTAATCATTCCGATTCTAACTCGGCGATACTACTGATTCTGACTTTATTACTACCATTAAGTGCCATTCTAGCACGCGCATTAAGCAATGGCAGTGATGTTAATGCACCACAGATAAACATACAAACTCCACAAAGATACATCAGGATCTTGTAAGTTAAGATCAATGGTCCTGACAGATACTGCCCTGCAGCATCATTGACTAACATGCTACCAGCAATTCCTATGGTCAAACCAATAGTAGCACCCAAGAGTCCTAAATGGGCTCCTTTTTTATTCAATTTGAAAAGTATAGGCGCTCCTATGATAAGAAGTACTCCTGAAACCAATAAGCCAACAGAGCGAAGCAGATAGCCATTCCTTGCTGCATCGTGAAAGTCCTGATAATCTTCTGTGGTAATTTCTGTTTCAACATCATTATTTGGTGTTTCTAAAATCATATCGATTTCTTGTTGTGATAGATCACTTAACTGGCTTAATTGAAAATCCCCATACGCTAAAACTACTAGCAGTAAACCTCCAAGAAACATCAATATTGCAACTGTTTTAGGGCCTTTAGTATCCGGTCTGACAGAAAAGTCAATCGGTTCTGAATTTGGAATTGAATCTTCATTATCCATTCTTATAGAAAAATCAAATTGCTTTTCTGTCATGTGAATTGGCTCCTTATTGTATCTGTTTTTCAAGGCCTTTGTATAGCCAATCGGGAATTTCAATAGAATCCAATGTGTCCATATTTACACAAACAGTTACTTGAGAGGACGACCATAATAGGTCTCCATCTTGATTATGAAAGCGATAAGCCCATGTGCAAGACTTTGTGCCTATCTTTTCAATCCAAATCGTGGCATGTACTGTGTCTCCATAGCGGAGAGGTGAACTGAAATCTGTTTCAATGTGTACAACTGGAAATCCAATGCGTTGTTCATTAATCATCTCTGGATATGTAATACCACACATCTCTTCCCAGCATTCTTCAAAAAACCGATGTGCTAAATCATATATTCTAGGGTAATAGGCGATATTGGCACTATCCAGCATTGGATAATCGACACGTCGTTGAAGGTTTACCGCCATGTATCGGGCAATTATTCCGCATCAATGAAACCTTGCATTTGAGGCATACCAAAAAACCCGTCGCCCTTATATCCAAAGTGTAAGTGGAACGCTTCAAGGCCCCATAGTGTAGCTTGGATATCACCCTGGTTTGCGGAACCAGTAACCCGTGTTCGAATCGCGGCGGGGCCGCCAATTAACTATTAATGATAATATATCTATGAAATAGTATAATTAAATTTCAAGATAACTGGGGTTTCAAATTTTCCAAGTTTTTGAATCCCAACCTTTTTGCTTTACCATGATTGACATTTTTTTATTAGCGTTAATGGCGATTGGATTGCCTGTTATCGCCATAAACCAAGTATCAGCCATAGTATTTCCATAACCATAGCAATTAGAGAGGTCGTGGCCATTTTCTTTTGCATCTCGTTGAACTACTGGGACTTTTCCCTTCCTTCGCGGTACATTCCATCCCATTTCCGAGCCAGATAAAATTCCATTTCGAACTTCTGGACCGCAGCCATAAACCATATCCATCCCCAATGCCGAACCCATGGCTTCAGCCATAGGCGCTATTGTAGCACTAACTAAAATCAAACGATGGCCTTGTTGTTTATGCCATGCTATGCAATCCAAGGCCTCTTTCGGTACTTTTTCAAGTAAAACATTAGAAACCAAATGTTGTGAATATTTTTCTAAAATTTGCCAAGATGCTAAACAGAAGTGACCTCTATTCCTAGCTGCATCATATAATGAACGGCCACGAAGTAAATTACCGAGTAATCCAAATGTCCACATTACTCCTCCAAGAGGAATCCTCCAAGGCCTCTTTAATGCGAGGTAGCCGGTTAATGTCTTTTCACTAGAGGCATCAAGTAATGTGCCATCTAGGTCAAAATAGGCTGCAACCTTGCCTGTCATTGAAGGGGCTAAATGCCCGTTATACATGAGTGAAACCCTTCATTTAATCACTTGATAGGGTTTTGAGGAGACAATGGATTTACGATTTCTCCGTATACTCTTCGTCCAGCCCTGTGGTCTTGCCACCATGTCAGTTTCTGTGAAAGATTCCTAGATATGAAGAAGCCAATTTTTCTAGGGGTTAATCCATGATTCCTCATAGCTTTATCATGTGATAAGTTAGCCACAATGGATTGCGCCGAGCATCCCGGGTTCGCTCCTACGAATTTTATTACTTCTTTCTTTAATCTCTCAAATCTTGCTTTTTTCTGGGATCCCTTGCCCAGTCTTTGGTTAACCATACCCAAAAAATCATCATGAACCCATATCAAAGATATGGTGGTAAACCCAAAAGGTTCAACTCAAAGTGAACTTCAACATTCCGCGATTAATCAAATCTAACAGTTTGAGTAGTCTTCCAATTGGCAGTGGCCAATTTCTTTGCTTTTCCATCAGCTATAATCGGGTGAATCTTTTTCATTCGACCATGCATCCCATGAACTTGAAATTTGACTCTTAATTCAGCAACTCTATCTCTTTGGATTGTTTCCATTTGTTCGTCATCCAAATCCATGCTTGCCATTTCCGAACCGTCAATAAGATTGGAAATAATGAACTTTTGTCCAGTGATTGATAAAGAGGGCCTAAAGTCCCAATCATTGGGATGGTTCATCCAAACAGAAAGGTCAAAAGAGACTGTATCTCTAATGTTGACTCTACTGATTTCAACACTATCTACCATTGCACTCATACCTCCCATAAAGTCCGGCTAAATTACTTCTTGCATCTCCGAAAAGTACCATCAATAGGCTATCTCAGTTAATTCAGGACTCATCACCAGAATAATGACTTCTAAATCCCAGTTATTTCCAGGGTCTGGATCTGGTAGGTTATCAACGAATGCATCTGGATCGGCTTGCTGTGCAAAAACAGTCCACGTCCAAACACCCTGAGCGGTTCTGGATCCTGCCTGACCTAAAAGTAGATTGAGTAGATCTTCTTCAGAGTCTGCTGAAAATATACCATCTTCACCTGCAGGATTGATATCATCCCTTTCCATCGTGGCCTGAGCAGTTTCGTTGGCAGTTATGTTTCCACCTTCTGTTTGAACTGTTTTCTTATAATTATCATTCTCAATAAGAATAGACAGTGTGAAGTTATCTTGGGGGCCTAGTTCCTGTTCTAATTCTAATGTTGCTGTATACTTCATTATCCTACCCATTAAACCAGGCTCAACACTATCTTCCCACTGGCTTCCTTGCTCTAAGTAATCATTCCAATTATAGACTATTTCTTCTGAAACCCACTTAACTTCGAAATTGCGAGTCATTATCTCAATGGTAAATGTCTCTGTAGCACTAGCCCCATTACCATCAGAAATTTCTAAACTTCCTTTGATTTTACCCGATTTATTGGTCGGTAGCAGAATTGTAGGGGTATTAGCATCAATGTCATTCTTTTGGTCACCGTCTAAGTTTGAATCTTCCGACCAATCTAAATCCCACGAATAAATCAATTCTTTACCTTCAGGGTCATAACTATTGGAGGCATCTAAAAATGCTGAATCACCTGCTTTAACCTCTTCCGGGATTATTAAACTGAGTACTGGCGCTCCATTGACGGTAATAGAGGTTGAAATGTCATCCTGCCCACCTTGACTATTTTTTATGGTTAATGTAATTGTATAAACTCCAAAGTTTTCATATGTATATGAAGTAAATCCAACTACAGTTTCTGCTTTTTGGCCATCTCCGAAATCCCATTCATAATCTGAGATTACGCCCTCGATGGCTTCAGATTCACGCGCATCAAGTGTAACTGTCTCTCCTTCTTGTATCGATGTCGGGTAGACTTCCCAAGAAGCCCTAGGATCTATGGTTGAATCCAATCCAGTACAACCTGATAGAAAAATAGACAAAAACATTAGCACCGCTAATGATGAGGAGGCAGTTTTCTTTGCCAGTCTTCCTTTCCTCATATTTATCGTGAAATACTTCACCCTTCTAATAGTATGTATATTTAGAGTAAAAAATGTTTTATTACAGGGGTACTGAATTATTGCGAATCAAAAGAAACCTCGGTTGAAATATCACCGATTATCTCTACATCGTCAAGGTATTCTACTATCTTATCCAGAGACTCATATTCAACTACATTCATATTAGAATTATCAATTAATTCATCATTCGATAATTCATCAAATTCAACATCCCCTGCATCATATTCGGAGATTATAATTGGATTAGATTGGGAATTATCATTCTTCTCTTGTTTAGAAAGTAGGGCATCCAAAGCCTCAGTAGCAATCTGTTCTGTTTTTCCTTGGTATTGTGATGCATATTCTTCTTGGTATATTTCTTCTTCAGGCTCAATAATCAATACTTCTTCACTACTTCCAGGAAATAGCCGCTTGATTAGGTCAATTAATCCCATGATTGACGCTAATATTGCACCTCCAATTGACTTTTCCTGTCTTTTCATTGAACGAGATGTTCAAAGGGTGGGAAGTATCGCTTAAATTATGGCTCAAGACTTCCTTGATGGAGAACGGGTCTTGGCACTAGATTTAGAGACTACTGGAATATCAACAAATAATGATAGAATAGTCCAGGTTGCTTTGATCGGTTCATCGCCTGATGGAGTCGCTATTTCTTATGAGAATCTAATAAATCCGCGACGTTCTATTCCAAGACAAGCAAGCGCAGTTCACGGTATTTATGACCAAGATGTACGCTCTCTGGACGATTTTGCAAAATTTGCTGATGAGATTGCTGAATTGGTAGAAGGGTCTGTAATTATTGGCCATAATGTAAGACGATTTGATTTACCATTATTGGATAATGAATTCCGACGTCTGGGCAGACTACCCCCCAAACCGAAGGTTGTTCTTGATACTTTAGAAATCGTACGAAGAGTAAAATTACCTAGACCGCATAATTTAGGAGCACTATGCGTGAAGCATGGAATATCTCTGGAAAATGCACATACTGCTGCTGCAGATGCTGCTGCTTCATTGCTTTTGTTTTGGAGGCTTAGTATTGACCATGCACCCTATTTTAGAAAATCATTGGAAGAATTAGAATGGTGGCTAGTGCATGGTGAATCTAGAGTTGATGAATCAAATCTTGGACGTGGGTTAACGGACTTGGAAATGCTCGATTCATTGGGCAAAATAAGAATCGATAGTGGGCATTATGTTCTTGCTTTTGGAAGACATAAGGGTAGGCATGTTTCCGATATCAAAAGTATAGATCCACAATATATTTCTTGGTTACTTTCACCAAAGGGAATTGATGATGATGAAGCACGTGAAGTTTTGCGTAAATATCTCAGTTAGAGATGTTCTCACGATGATATTCAATTCCATCTGGAATAGGACTCCAAGGTAAAACATCACACCAATGTCCAATCCTCCAAGTACTTTGAACTGTCATTATTGAACCAAGGAACAATGGCCCTTGGTGTCCGTTTTGCAATAATTCTAGTAATGCCTCTTTCCCTCTATCATCAAATTTAGCAGATTTTTTGATACCGGTAGGAATCGCTCTATCTCCACCCTCAAAAGGCTCACATAATTCGATAACTGCAGAACCTGATGCTTTGTCAAATTCATGTAAAAGAACTACTGCATCAGAAAAGTCGTCTTTGTGAAGTGTACCGTTTGAATGCCTCCAAGTCCACCAATGAGAACACCAGGCTTTCCAATCACAGAAGCCCCCGCATGAATCGGGTCCAGGAGTTGGAGCCATTGGCAAAGGGGTGGGAGTTGTTGCCTGCCAAGCCTCATATGCTTGTTCCAATACATTATCGCCATGCGCTGCCCATTTAGAGGAATCCAATGTATACCATCCTTCAGTTCTAACTGGAGGGGGATTTGAATTATTATCCAATAATATATCTCTATACATTCGAAGTTGTCTATTAACTTCAGTTTTCAATTGTTTTTCAGGAAGCCTTCCTGTTTTCAAATCAGCAACTAACCATCCAACCATTTCACCAGCCTCATTTACATCTGCAAGCAGTAGGTCTAAACGACCCATTAAGCGGCCATTCTTGGTTTTTAGTTCACCCTCAACTGCAATTGCATGTTTCTGAATCTTTCTCCACAAAGCACCAGTTATTCTTTTATGTTCTAAACCCTGAATATGGACGTGGTCAAGTAACATAATTATGCCTCCGCGTTGGTGTTTTATCGCTGTTTTCCATTTATCATCTTTCCATTTTGGTCTTCGAGGAGTGGCCATAAATGATGCTTTTTCTTCTTCCCACCTTAATTTGAGTAAGCGTTCTGCCTCCTCAGGCAACCAGTTATCTTCAGTATTGCCAATATGTGAATAATCAGTTAGTAGAAGGTCTTCTATTGAGGCATGTACAGCCGTACCTACTGATGCTGCCATTCCAGCCTTACGCGGCAGTTTTTGTCGGCTCAACCAATACATACGGGGGCATGTTTCATAGCGATTCCAGGCCGAAGGTGAAAGCATATGCCCACTTGGTTCAGTGGATTCCCCTTCGGCCATGATTAACCGTTTTGTTTAACCATCATCAAACCACCGCATTGAGTAAAATAATGAAAGTGTTGATACACGATGAGTATGTAGAAGGTTCATGCAAGGTGCGAGTGTACGAATAAATGCTGAAGTTTCTATTGAAAACGCTCTTGTCATTGCCTGTTTCCCAAGTGTTGGAATGGTGTCTAGTGTTGTTGCTCACTATCTTATTGATCATCTTGAACTAGAATTCATAGGTGGAGTTGTTGATCCAAGGCTTCCTGCTTTAACACTAGTACAAGAAGGAGTTCCTCTTCCCCCAATTAGAGCTTATGCTGGAAAATCAAAATGTACTATCGAGGGCTGTGATCAAGTAATTCTGTTGATGAGTGAATTAGTCGTTCCTGAATCATTGGCGCATGATATTGTATGGGCTATGTTTGAATGGTCTAAAGAACAGAAAGTTGTTTCTGGTGTAATGATTGATGCATTCGCCAAGAGTGGAATGAAAGCAAACCTCAACGGTGCTGAACCTGTTGTTGAATACGAAGATACAGAAGGAATCGATGTGGTTGGAATTGGTGCCAATGAAAAAAGCCGTAAGATGCTAGAGGAGATGAATATACCTTTGCTTCAACAAGGAGTAATCAAGGGAATTAATGCCTCTATACTTGGAGAGGCTCGTAGACGTGGTCTAGATTTGATGTCTATTATGGTTGAAGCTGATCCACGATTCCCTGATGCTAGAGCTGCTGCAACATTGATCGAGCACCTAAACAACCTATTGCCTACTATCAATCTACCACACCAACCTCTAATCGAAGAAGCTGAATTCTTAGAAGCACAATTGCAATCGATGATGGAAGGTGCAGATATTGGAGGACCCGAGGGTAGTACCAATAATTCAATGCTGTATGGCTGATTTATCCCAAATCTTGGTTAAGGCAAATATTGTCGATACCATTCCTGACAATAATAGAACTAAACTCAATGCTATTGGCATCAGTAGTACTGTCTCATAAGGCATACTCATAATATCTAGTAAGGATTCACCTCTAGCGAATTTACCGCCTGCTGAAGCGGTAAGGAGCATTAATCCGCTTGCTGCCATCCCCGAAAAAGTCTGTAGCCACATAGTCTCTCTTTTTTCTAAGATTTGTACACCAATTTTCCACCTACTAACCAAAGCCGCTAATGCCAATCCAAGACCTGTTGTTGAAAGGAACATTTTATTGACTAAAATAGGTGTTGAGAAACCTGAGCCAGGCGATGCTGAAATGCCGCTAAATATTGCAGCAGGAGTTGCTAATATTCCGAATAAAAGAGCAAAGTGAGCGACATTGTCGGTGATTTGAGGTAATTTTTGATTTTTGATTATTTCGATTTTGCACAAAGCGTGTAACAAGAAGCATAATCCCGACATTGCAAATGCGCCGACTACTAATTCTGTAGAAATAACATGAAAAGTCGAAGAAGAAATCATCTGCCTTCCTCCATTTCCTGAATATATTCATGCCCATACCATTCCCATTGTTCCATATTCCAACCTGCTGGTAATTGTCCATTTGGCAATGGTGGTGGTGATTTAGATTCTATTTCATCAACTAGTAAGTCATCGGTTTGGCCCCACTGTTTTACTGAATCATTAGTTCTAATGAATTTAATATGTAATGTTAATACAAAGCCACAAACGAATAACAATAATGCAAATGCTTGGATATACACCGCGGTTTGATCGACCTCAAAGGCTGACTCTTGTGAAATTAAAGTAAACCAGGGAGTTGTTTGTGATGGTCCTTGGCCTTCAAGTACCGCTCGCCACTGTATGCTAGATGGTTGATTTGATGCTGGAACTTCAAATTCCCATATTCCTGTAGCTGACATATTTGCTGCAACTATATTTGGAGTACTTCCTTCGACTTTCCATTCAATGGATATGCTAGAAACATCTTCTGTTTCAATTGAAAGGGAAGTTTTCTCTCCAAGAGAGCGGGATATTTGTGGAGTGAAGTCAGGTGATAATCGTGGAAGATTATCTGGTATAGGTAATACTTCGATTTCTAAACCTTGGCTAATACCAAAATAAGGAGTATCATCTCCACCGTGTTGTATTGAAATGTAAAAAGTGGTATTTGTTATTTGAGTCGGCTTAACCGTCCAAGATACTGTGTAATTATTTTGCCTAGAATTAACTTGCCCTTCCAGATAATTATTCTTACCGCCATTAGAATCAGAAATTATTACCCAATCGGCATCTGCAGGTGTATCGCTATGTCCAGTAACATCTGTTAACAAAAACAGTCCGACGGTTCCTGAATAACTCAATTGTTGTCCAGATACGGTAGTGGTTATAGATACTGGTTGGTCTAGGTAAGGAGTGCCCTCAACGGCAATGGAAATAGATGCTGATGAGGTTTGATTCAAAGATGAATCTCCGTGGCATGCTCCACCACATTGCATATCGAGAACATCATCTCCGACCCCACCAGGATTGGCTTGGGTAAATGAGCTCATGGCTAATAATAAACCAAGAACTAACAAAACTCTAACACGAGGAAACATTCAATCCCTCCTGTTGGTAAAGGATAATGCAAGCGTTCCTAGGCTAATCAAAACAAATAGGATTCCAGTGATTAAACCCCCAGAGCTAGATATGCTATTGGATGTTGGTTCTACTGTTTCTACCATAAAACCTTCAATATTGGAAGACCCTTCATATAATTTATTTCCATCTATTATCGGTCTTACTGTATAATCAGTGGGCCCTGATATCAAGGGATAATCAGTAAATGAGGTTTCACTTATCGTCGAGATTGATGCTCCATTTCTTAAAACTTCAAACGTCGCTTCTGGCCCATTCCATTGCCACTCGAGTTTGACATTCGCCTGTTCAGATTCGGCAGTTAGAACTTTGACCTTAGGCCCTACTCCGGTTTGGAAAGTTGAACTGGTATAACCCGATCCTCCTAATTCATCATATACAGTTAATATTACAGTAACACTCCCGGTAGGAATTATTGAAATTGTTCTACCTGTTGCAGCCCCACTGCCTTCATTATTATCGCTCCATTGCCATGCATAGGACTCTATTCGACCGTCTGAATCTTGTGAATTATTAGCACTGATTATTACTATTTCACCATTCCATAAATTTGTAGTTTCGATATCTATTACGGCGCTAGGAAGGAGGTTTCCAATCGTTAATTGACTCGTAACCAAAAGACCATTGGCGTATCCATCATTTGGTAATACCTCAACAGACCATACTTGACCCGGTCCAAGATATTGTGAAGGCACTGTCAGTTTTCCATCTAAGGAGCCTTCCTTAAATCCGTTCCTATACCAATATACTTCATTGGAAGTCAGGTCTCCGTCCTCATCTGTATTACTAATCGATAACTCGATATCTTGTAATGGGCCGTGAGATAATTGAATACTTGCTAATGGTATTGAATTGATAATTAATACTGATTTGGATAACTCATTAGCACTCAAACCTTGACCATCGCCTGCTTTAACTGATACTGTCCAGTTTTGTTCTTTAGCAGTTTGAGATGCTGATAGAGTAAACTTATTTTCTAGCAGTGGTTGTTCTAAACCATCTTTAAACCATTTAATCAAAGGATAAGAGGGAGTATCGCCATCTGAGTCGGTCATCGAATAGCTCACTGTAATATTTTGATCCGTTTTCGCTTCATTCAAATCTAATTCCACAGAATCTATCACAGGCACTGAATTTGAGATTACAACTGGATTACTAACTGCCCAATTTGACCATTCAGTTCCATCACTAACCCTTACTTTGGCTTTCCATATCTGGGATTTTGTAGTTTGCGATGATGGCAATTCGCCAGAGGTCTGACTCAGTACCTCATTTCCATCAAGATACCATTGGAACTCAACATCGGTAATCGTATCACCATCTACATCATTAGAAATATATTCCACAGATAAATCGTCTATAGTATAGGGATTAGCAGGTAGAATAGAAATTGAACTGACAACTGGGGTGTTATTTATTGGTGTACTTGAACCAATTGTTACTGTTTGAGAGGTTTTCCAAATAGTCGTATCTTCACTATCTGAAAGTCTAACTTCAACATACCATTGATCACCATCTCTTGTGGCCAATGAGGGGACTGATAATTCATTATTTAATTCAGACACTAAAGTTCCATCTAAATACCAAAGTGTTTCCATGATTATGGTGTCTTGGTCATCATCAGAATTACTAATTATAAAATCAAGTACATCGCCAGAATTAGGTTGAGATGGTGAAATAATAGGAGCACTAAAGGTCGGTGGAGTGTTTTGTATAGTTACCACATTACTGGTAATTATGGCACCTGAATCCTTCCCATCCGATGGAATGATTTCAGCATACCACTGCTGGTTCTTAGAGGTTTGACTAGAAGAGACCACCATCCCCGGAATAGTTCCTTGGGGTAAAGCGGTTGAATCTTTGTACCAAGTAATTACTGTACCCGATTCTGTATCGCCATCTGGATCTGAAAAAGAATATGATAACGTCAAATCATCTGCAGTCTTTGCACCTGTTGGGTTAAGCATAGCATTACTTGCAGAAGGTGGTTGGTTAGAAGGTGCATTTTCTGGAACTTGAAGCGTCATAGTTCCCCATCTATCGCCTGAATCGAAGCCATTATTATTAGATGTCAAAGTAGCTAATTGAAAGTTAACTACACCTGTACCTGAATTTGGTGCAGTCCAATCCAAGCCCCATGTACGCTGATTAATTCCAGTTATGGAATGAGTAGCGCTATCTCCTGCACTATTGATATTCACTGCAAATCCCATATAACTAAAAGACCCTTTATCGACATCAAGGCTAAAACCTCCATTTGAACCTGAAATACCACCACTAACCGAAATAGTAAGAGAATATGTTTGTCCACCTGTATATTGTGTTGGAGTTCCTGAAAGAGAAGGAGTGGCAACTGTAGAGCCTGTTTGTGAATGGCAGCCACAACCTGTACCTGAATTGAGTTTACCGCTTTCTTTACCCTGGGTAAGTGGGGTAACAAAAAGCATCAAAACTACAAATGTTGCGAAGACTACTTTCGATTGGTTCATATTTGAACCATAGCGACTAACTATTGAAGTTTAACTGAAAAATATCAAGTAAATATATTAAAAGCCTATACTATTATTTCATTCAATAGTCGAAAAGGCTACTTTGAACATTATCCAAATCAGTTATTTCAGTCCTTTCTTCGGCGGCCTCTGGGCGTAGTTTTGGCAACTTATTACATGCTTCAAAAAATTGCTCTTCACTCCATATCTGAAGTCCTAATGATGTTGCCTTTACCAATTTAGAGCCCGCATTATCACCCGTAACTAGAATATCAAGATTAGTGGATACGCTCCCTACTACTTTTCCGCCTGCTGCTTTTATCGCCAATTGTATTTCTTTTCTTGGAGTACCCAATGTACCAGTGATGCAGAAGGTCATTCCAGAAAATACGCCTTTGGAAACTAAATCTGGCTCTTCAATCAATTCAAGATGGTTAGATAAATCGATTAATAGTTTGATTCGTTTAGATAATCCATCTCTAACCTGTAAGGCTACTTTAGATCCAATTCCATCATTTTCACACAAAGTTCTCAATGCTAAGTTAAGCACATATGGCTTATCTTTAGAATCTTTCAATTGCCCAAACCTTTCATCTCCGGCAACTGCTTTCGCATCTTCTACCCATTGCATTAAATTATCAAAGTTCTTTGTTTGTTGTGCAACCAGTATCGCTAATTCGGGGCCGATTCCGGGTAAGCCTAGTGCATGAAGGAAACGCCCCAATGTCATTTCCTTCGTTTTGTTAATTTCTTTTAATACATTATTTGCTGACTTTTCTGCCATCCTTTCTAGAGAAATTAATTGCTCTTTATTGAGGCGATATAAATCTGCTATGTTTTCAATCATACCAGAATCAAGTAGTTGATCAACTAACTTTTCACCAATGCCGTCCATTTCTAGTACTCTACACCAATAAATTACAGCCCTACTGGTTCGAGAATCACACATTATATCTGGGCATTTCAAAAAAGCCCCTTCGGAAACCAATAATGTATTGCATGATGGACAATTTGTCGGGATTTTTATCAACCGGCGTCGCGGTAAATCTCCAATGAAAGGTGTTCCATCTGCATGGAAGCGGTTTTCGATATCTGCTTTTACGGCTGCCCCTAAACTTGATTCGATCTTTGGAATTACGTCTCCTCGGCGAACGATCAATACTTTATCGCCTATTTTTACAGCTAATCTTTCCACTTCATCGGGGTTATGCAGTGTCGTGTTTTCTACGGTCACTCCACCCACTGTCTGAGGCGCTATACGTGCTACAGGAGTGACATTTCCAGTACGGCCTGTCTGCCAATCAACGTGAAGTAAAACCGATGTTGCTTCCTCGGGTGGAAACTTCCACGCTAATGCCCATCTTGGATGATGGGCAGTCATGCCGAGTAATTCTCTAGTTTCCAAAGAATCTACTTTGAATACAACACCATCTATTTCGAATTCATATCGAGGTCTTTTTTCAGTCCAATAAATTGTTGCCTCTGACATCATATTGCTAACCTCAGATGTTGCTTTAGAATGATGGACTTCCCAAGGTGCAGGCATAACTCCAGCAGTATTCTTTAGCCAAGATAAAATCTCACTATCATTATTAAATTCCGGAGGCTTATCACTATCTGGGTGCCTGCTTTCAATGGAAGGGAAACGTGCATCATATGCTTGGAATTCTAAATCTGAAGCATCAGCTTTGCCATCTGCATTCTTTTGCCTAAGCGCACCTGCTGCAAGGTTTCTTGGATTAGGTGATGTCGTTGAATATTTTTGGTTAAATACTTCCAAGGGCATTACTACCTCTCCTCGGATATGAACGTCTATTTGACAATTTAGTTTCTCAGGTATGTTGCCAACTTTGCGAGCATTCTTTGTTACATCTTCGCCCCTTTCACCATTACCGCGTGTAGCGGCTCTGACCAATCTCCCCTTCCTATACTCAAGTGAAAGGGCTGAGCCGTCTAATTTAGGTTGTGAATAGAAGCGTTTTGCTTTCAGCGTGGTCTCATTTACAAAATGAGAGATCTCTTCAGTTTTTGTTGCTTTATCTAAACTACGCATTGGGAATAAATGATCGACTTTTTGACTACCTGGTTCGATTTGCGTACCTACGATGCTGAGTTGTGGGTGATCTGGTTCTAAACGTTTCAATTCATCCCATAATTTGTCGAATTCAGCATCACTTATCTCGGCTTTTGCAAGATTATAATATTGATTTGAATGGTGGGCAATTTGCTTAACAAGCCATTCTTTTCGCGCTGAAGATTGATTATCATCTTGCGCCTCCTGCCCCATGTGTTCAACAGGTTGTCGAGGCTTATTGAAGGCTTTCTTCATAGCGATTCAATTGAATTTGAGTGCTACGAAATCACTATTTTCAATTGGACACCTTGTCATAATCGCTTCGCTTAAAATCCTGAGATGTATCTCAGCAACAACATGTACTGTTGCTTCAAACATATGACCAGCATGTACTTTGGTATCATTGTCGGTAAATGTAGCATGGATATGTGTGAATGGGGTGCCATCTTCATGCCGTGCTAAATTGCCCTGTAAGGTTACCAATTCACTCGGTTCTGTAATTGTCCATCGGTGATATCTATGTGATTCATCCATAAACCCATACACATTATTTCTAGTTCTACCAATTCCACTTGTAATCGCTGCTGCATTAAATCCAATTTCATCAGCTAGTGTGCGTAATGATGCATGTATCTCTTCATCAGGGTCAAGGCGTACGAACAAATCATCGCCACTTCTAGTCCATTCCATGGCCTCTCGACTAGGAGGCGATTATTGAAAATAACGCTTCATTCTTGCTCAAGTTCGTCTAATGGTTTGAAAATACTAGTTATCCGCGCTCTTGCTTCAAATAAATCATGGTAACCACCACCAATAGGTAATGGACCAAAAATACCCCAGCCTTTACGCAATAACATTATTCGTCTTTTGGACTGTCTTTTTGGAAACTTTAGGCGCTTCCATTCATATCTCTGACCATCTGCAAATAAATGAGTTCTAGTAACTGCGTATCTTTTGGGAATCAATAGAGATATCAAGTGCAGAGATAACAGTAGGTCCCAGACTAATGGATAGTATATCGAAGTATTAGAAATACTGACAAGACCCCAGGGCAATACCATCATTGCAGCCATCGAAAATAAATTCCCCCATTGCCTAACAACTTCATTTGGCCCTTCACTAGACCAAGTAAATACCTCATCAGAAAGTACCCCTAGTTTAGGAATGTCACGTTTCTGCCTAGTCAACCAAAATGCATCCCATAATACGATTACTGCCAATATTAGTATCGCAAATAAGCCGATTAAATCGGAATCTGGCATCGTTATTGGCTTCATATTATCACTCTAAATATTCTTTGTCTTCTTCTTGGGTGTTACCTTTCTTCATTCTAATTATGAAAGCAAATAATAACAGTACCCCGATTACCAATATCAACATGGTCAAAGTATCAAAACTATCTGACTTTTGATTTGATTGACCTTCGAGTAAATCAGGTATCCCATCTCCATCATCATCTTGATCTTCAACCAATATCGTAGAAGCCCCGGGGGGGCAGTTGATAGTATCTGGTTGCTCATCCTTATCGGTATCCTGCCAAACACAGGGGTCTAGTGGCCAGGCATCTCTGATATCGTCAAAGCCGTCATTATCATCATCCGAATCGTAGATATCTGGCCCACATGAACGACCTATTTTCAAATCAAACCACGTATCCTGGTTGCAATCTCCTACATAATCGCCATCTGAGTCCAATGGCATTGATTCAAATGAGGTGCTAACCAACGTTGATGCCCCTAGCAAATCTATTACTTCTAATTGTAATACATAAATTCCAGGATTGGGCACAGTCAAATTTTGCACAGGAGAATTGGTAATGGATTGTGAAATTTGTTTATTTTGCCCATCAAATATTGTCCAATAATATGTTAAGTCTGAAATATTATCCAAGTCATCACTTACCGATGCATTGGCTAAGAAAACCTTCTGTTGCATTATTTCTTGTTCGGATGAGGGAGTATTAATAGATACTATTGGAGGCAAATTGGGCATCAATGATATGATGATTGAAGACTCAATACCCCAGTTATTTGAATCAGATAATTGAATTGATTGTATTGGTAACCCAGATACTGTTGCTATGACTTCTAAATTTGATAATTCGATATCCAATTGGCCATCTACTTGATGATAAACAGGTAATTGATATCTGATCGTAGTACCTGAAATAACATCTGAATTTATACTACCATCGGAATTAGTTTTAATTATTTCAAATTTAGTAGATTGTGGAATTCCAGACAACTGTGCATCGAGAGTTAGTGTGTGATATTGTATTGCTTGTGCCCCATTCCATAGGCTGATAGGCGATATTGCCAAGAAGGTTACATCGATAAATTCGATTATTGCGGAATCACTTATTTCTGATTGCCCGGAAAGAATACTTGTTTCTAAGCGTATAGAATAATTTTCTGCAGATATTGTAGTGGAGCTATTGATGGATGAATCACGAATAATAAATGGTGCCGAAGTATCACCGAGGTCTGCATGTAGATCAACACCTACAGAATAGTTTTGTAGATCGAGGTTTTCTATAATCATCGACTGTGATGAGCGTCCATGGTGGCTGATAATACCATTTCCAGAACCTTGTCCATTGAGTTTTATATTCGATAGAATTCCTGCTGAAGAATCAAAGTCAATCGCTGGTGCTCCAGTAATCTCTATCGAATCAATATTCAAATTACGATTATTTATTCCCCCTATGGCTGCTGATTGTCCTGTGGTTGCGAGCAATGAATCCAAAGTAAATTGTTGGTCCATCGAATCCAGCCAAATTACGTTGCCAGATCCAGTAAATTTAGTTGCATCAATAGAAGATATTGAACCAGAAACTTCGGTTAAGTCAAAACCTGTTTCGACACCCTCGCCTATGGTTATATTTGATGCTTGAATTGTCATTTGACGTGCCCAAATACCAGGGCCATTACAATTAGAAAGATCAATGTTAGAAAGTAATAATTCGACTTCCGATTGATATAATTCAATACACCCACTACCGCCATCACTAAATTGTGAGTTTTTAATTTCAACTATTGCACTACTACCCGATTCAATAAACAGAAGTGGTTCTGTTGCTGTAGAACGCATTAGGCTAATTCCATCCCCGTATACCAAACCGGTTGAAGCAATGTATAGAGGAATCGAAGCTTCAATAACATCCGTATTAGATAACATGATTGTAGAACTTGCAAAATCTCCAAGTTTCAATCCAGACCATCTAGCACCTAAACCCGTTGATGACAGAGTAGAGGTGCCTGCATCCAGAGTCCCATGGACTGTAATTGAAGTCCCTTCTGAAATTCTAAATGAGACTCCGTCATCTATTGTTAAGGACTTTAGTTGAGGAATTATCAGATCATTCTCTAGATAGTAAGGACTCCATTGTGCTTCTAAGACAATAGACTGAGAAAGTAATCCAGAACTGACTGATGATGCCATGAACGTATGAGTGAATGATTTGGATGAATCCCATGTGATAAAGTCCATAAAAGAATCAATCTGAAGAGCAATGTTTTGAATCCCTCCAAAACTATCTGAACTTTCATCGATATAGCGGGCGATCGCATTTGTTGAAACTTCACCGTATTGATCGCTCAACTCATTTGTTCCATTAACCGAAATAAGAGCTCCTTGAACCGGTTCTCCTTTGTCTATTACCGTTAGTTGTAAAGCAGATAACTGGGTAAAAGATGCCATTGAATTGACAATGGTATCAGATAAAATCTCTCCGCCAAGCATTTCTACCCGGCAGTTCGAATGAAGTTGAATGGTTTTATTGAAACTAACTGATTCAATCGACTTCATTGAATTGCAAGACCAGTTAACAATTGTATCAATCAGTAGATTTCCCGTAGATTTAGAAGAGGTCACTTTTGAATTAGAATAAAGGTTCATTCTTGTGGCTGAAACTATAGCATCGCTACCTATTACTTGCGATGTATCATAAAGTGAAATTTCATAACTTGGATCTACAATAACTTCTGTAGAAAATACCTCCAATATTCCATTACTTTGGATGACTAAATTACCTGAAATATGGTGTGGTTGGCCATCGGGGCGTGGACCTAATAATACAGATTGCCCATCGCTTATAGTCCAATTTCCTTGTGGAATTACTGGGATTTGAACTGCTTGATTGCTTTGCCCGCCATACAAAACCTGTGTAACTCCAGTTCCAGTCAAAATGGCTTCTATGCTGGAGCCTTGAGAAAGTAGTGGAAGAATCGCAAGGCCATTTTGCCCACATACTATTTGAAAGCCATTAGCATTAATTGTTGCTTGAACAGGATTACCGGATATATCAGTGAATGCAACATTGGTTTCTTCAAAATAACCGGATTCTGTCGTAGATACTGAAATGCTTGTACTCCCTCCATACAATATGGTTCCCTCACCAGAGGCATCAAATGATCCCGGATTAGTATTCTGTGGCACGAATGAACGGATATTAGCTTGTGATTGATTAAATAGTTTCAGTGGACTATTATGTAATTCAGCAATCCATTCATTACTCTGCAAATATGATTGTTCATGCATTTGGATTCCAAATGCTTGATATTTGGTGTGGAGTAATCCTGTAATTAGATTACTCTGTTCTAGTTCAATTGCCGTATCTATGCCTCCATAAACTTCTAATTTATCTCCCGTAAGTAGGCTATCTTCCGAATATATTCCAGTAGAGAAGTTTTCAATTATGATATTATCAAAACCTATTGTTGCATACCATGAATTAAATGCTAACGAAGTCGTATCCTGTTGGCTATAGGATTTATGAAATGAAATGTTTGACCAAGTGTGATGTGAATCTGATATATCGGCTCCTATTGATTGTGCTTCCACCATATGAATTGTGTTTTCACCTGTGATAATTGAAGAAGGGCCCCTCATGGTTAAACCTGAATTTTTCGCACTAATAGAGAGGTTGTTGCCTATTAATTGCCCATTCCCAGTTGCTTCGATCGCTGAGTTGATCGCTGAAATCGTAATTAAATCTAGATTGTGAGTCCCATGGCCAGAAAGAAAAATTCCATTATTGGCATCAGAAATTGTGATATTACTCAGGGTACATGAACCGATACAATGCTGATCGATAACAGGCCTATTTTGGTTGATATCACTGGTGAAATTAATATTAGAAATTGAATACATGGATGCCGAATTAGCAACTAGGATTCGGTCTCCTGAAAGTTCAGCGGATGAAACTTGTAAATCATCACTATTTCCTGCATCGATGAATAAAGCAATATTTTGACCTGAGGCTTCATTCAACTGTGTCTTAGCAGCATTTCCACTAGTGAGGCCTACTGCGACGGTGTTGAATTCGATATCATGGGCATTTAGTTCACCTGCTACACTGTTAAGAGCAACTCCTACACTCGAAAATTCGGATTTAGATATTGTAGTAATCCCAGAAGAATGTACTCCGACTGCTGATTGTTGTATGGTTGCATTTGATAATTCTAAATTACCACTATTTTGGATTGAATCATAATCTATTTGGAATGAGGAATAACCATTGATATTTGAGTGACCGATATTATTTATCCCAATATATGAATGGTTTATCTCCAAATCTATGGCGTTTAATTCACCTTCAACCTTTACTCCTGTCTTGGCATTTTCAATCAGGGTATTATTCAAAAAGGCAACTCCACCATGGCTTATGTGTAATCCTTTCCAAAGCCCTGCACCATGAGAGCCCTGGGTCACGGGTGGTGTAGATGAAAAGAAATATGCTCCTTCAGCAACCATAACTCCGTCGATTTGAATCCAAAAGTCGTCACCACAATCGATAGTTGTTCCTGTCTCGATTGTTAAAATAACTCCACTCGAAATTGTTATATTACCATCGATTATATGTTGGCCACTCCAAGTAATATCGGTTGCAATTGTACTATCTGTCGCATTAACAGCTATTGGGCTAATAAATGAAATAAATAGCAGTATTACGATCGAGCATGCCGATGATGTTTGGCGCATATTATGACCTTTACACGCTTAGCATATCAAACCAAAGGCTTCCGGTCTCGTTGTAAATTAATTAAATTTAAAGAAAGTAGAACTCATCATTAACAACTATTTCATCCTCTACTAATTCTTATTGAAGAAATCTTCTATCGGTTATTTTTACGACGGAGGGCTTTGGTTGGTGGGCCCGCCCGGATTTGAACCGGGGTCTGACGGCCCCCAGCCGCCAAGTATAGACCAAGCTAACCTACGGGCCCAAAGCAAACTTATTGGCGAGTGGTGCTAAATGGTGCAACTTCGTATATTAGGTCTAAATGACCAACATACATTCTTCTACAACAGTAACGGGAAAATCCGATTTGATCTAAGGCATCAGAAATTTCTATTCCTGAAACTACTTTTTCATTAAACTCTTCCCATTTGTGAGCAACTACTGCGCCACAACTAAAACATCTTATTGGAATTATCATATTATCACTTCATCTGTAAGACTTTTGCTTCTTTCGGCGAGCACCACGACCAAGTTGATGTTTTGCTTCCTTACGACGTGGGTCGTTAACTAGTAAACTTCTATCAAAGCGTAGGTACTCGTCTCTCAATTCTTCGTCTTGGCCTTTTGCACCACCGTTATAGTGTACTAAACCACGTGCAATTGCTGTACGAATGGCGTCTGTCTGACCCATTATTCCACCACCGGTAGTAGTAATGTTGATATCAACTTTTTTCAATCGATTCATAGCATCAGCAATGATTAGCGGTTCCATGGCCTTTCTACGGGCCAAAGATGGTTGTAGGATTTCAATAGGTTCACTATTGACTCGGACACGTCCTTGTCCGACTCTAACAGAGGCTCTAGCAATTGCGGTTTTTCTTTTACCAGATGTTTCAACTGATTTCTTTTGCTTACGAGCCATTACTTTTCACCTCCAGTCCAGCGATGACTTGGTGCACCCAAGTTAGCGCTGATATCTCCCAAAGAGATGAATCTCTCCGGGGTTGATTTTCGAATTTTTGAGTCATCCCCATGTTGGTGTCCATCTGGTAGATCTCCAGATAGATGGCTTGGACAGCCGATTTCAACACGAAGATTACGAAGGGCTCTACGGCCACTAGTCTTTCTTTGATATGGGAGCATTCCACGAACTGCACGCTTGAATATCATATCAGGCATACGTGGGAAGAATGGTCCTTTTCTAGCATGGTTCAATTCATACTTTGCCTGATATCGGGTAAGAACGGATTTTGGACTTCCAGAAACGATTGATTTCTCAGCATTTATGATTATCACTTTGTCATCACGGTGTTCTCTAGCAGCCTTCATCAGTATGTCGGCTGTTGCTGAAGCTAAACGGCCTAATACGAGACCTTCAGCATCAAACACAAAGGTTGTTTCATCCAAGGATGACTACCCCCTTTCCGGATGGGTTTTCGTTCATCAGCTCACCATAGGTCATCACTCGACCACCGGCGGCTTCTACTTTCACGCGTGCACCATTGCTCACGCTGTATGCGGCGATAGTGTGGTTACTGGTTAACTCACCACTACCGAGAAGCTTACCAGGCACGAGGATTGTTGCACCCTCTGGGGCATGGCGGCTAACACGGCTTAGGTTTGGTTGGGCCCAGTTCTTGCGGCTTCTAGAAAGACGCATGGCCACATCTCGCCAAACAGCGGAACCTGTTTCACGCGACTGGGCTTTCAGTTGGTTTATTACACCAACCAATTGTGCGTTTGTCTTGTTATTTGGGTTACTCATTTGACTCACTCGATGCTTTGAAGCAGGTTGCCGAATCGCCGACCCATTATCAATGCACCGACGCGATTGACTCGCTCGATTGTGTCCTTAATTGAAAAAAAGTTGTAAACTAGTTCACTCATAGAGTATATCGCCTTTAGCATCTAACAACTCTACTGTAAGGCCAGCAGCCCTTCCTTGAATTATTATTTCATCGTGAAGTGTGTCTGAGAAATCATCCAATGCACCCAAAGCGGTTATGCCTGCAACATCGGTCAACTGATCTATCAAGTGATTTAGTACACAGCTAACTCCGTAAGCCTGTCCGGCTCTAAAGGCATGGTCTACTCCGCCTATTTCAGGATCTTCTGCCTTCATCCTGAGCATTACTTGTTGTGAATATGCAACTAAGGCTCCATAAATAGATTCGATGATCTTCGCGGCTTCAAGGTCCCCTAACAGCATCTGTGCTTCACTTAGTGCGACTCTTACTGCTTGGCCATATGTGCCATGAGCAGATATTACATCCGAGGTTTCCTTCTGCATTGCTTGGTCGATGAGAGTTTTCCAGTCTTCCATATACTAGCCACATCCGACATGCTCCTTGAATGTTCGGAAGGTTTTATTCCTGATCAAAGACGTTTCAAATCAAAAAACCGCTAGGTTATTTTGAATTATAATCTTAAATCTTGAAATCCGTGCCTTCGCCTTCTACGATTCCTGCTTGACGCATTGTACCATCAGCTGCAAGGAATTCTCCCGCCTTAGTCTGGTTATCATATAGGCTAACATCTTCATATCGCTTTACTAAAACACCATCACCTAGCGACATTGTCAAGGTCCTAACTATGGTATCAAGAGTTTGTAAAGCACGGTCACGGTGACTTGCATCGATTGTGTGATCGGAGTATCTTGCTTCTTCAAAGATTGTCAAAAATCCATTTAGTTGTTCACTTGGAACCATGCTGAATGCTGCTCTGACTGCTGCTTCGAATTCACGGGTAGTTTCGTAAACTTTCTTCATGAAACCATACTTACGGAAGTGCCTTACTAGATTCTTATAGCAATCGAAAATCGCTGCGATGAATTCGTTACTTGCTTCTAATTGTAACATTGCATCAGTCAAAATACCCTTCAATGCCTGAACCTGCCTTCTTGCTTGAGAGCGTTGGTAATACAAAGCCCCGCCAATCAATAAAGCCATCAATAATATAATGAAGGCCATGGTATTACCGGGTGTAAAGAAACCTGTATTAGATTGTAGTGATATTGGCTCACCCCACTGTATTTCATGTGTGATATTATCTGAAGATTGAGCAAAGAAAGTTGAACCTGGATAATATGCAATTATTCTCCATCTACCTTCACAGGTCTGGCCTTCACAGGTTCTTCCATCAAAGGCCCATTCAAATCTAGCAACACCCTGTTCATTCGTCTTAGATTTGTTTTCACCTTCTGTAACCCATTCTCCATCGTCGGAGTAATACTGACGAAGGAATCTAATTTCTTCGTTTTCAACAGCTAAATCAAGTCGATCTCTAAGTAATGCAACTTCTCCAACGACTATATCTCCTTCATATAATCCATTATCGCCTACATAACTCCATGTTTGCTTAACTTGTAAGTCTACACGTGATCTTACCAAGATATTGACATCCATGAAGGAACTATTCAAGGCACTTGAAGCATCTTTGTCGCATCCTCCAGGGACATTAGAGTCTGGTTCAAAGGCAACACGTAAAGTTCTGTAGCCCTCTGTTTTACCACCAGTTGTTTCAACGCCTTTCAGTGTCGGGTTCTGTAAAGGATCTCCACTAAACCATTCAATTGTACCATCAATATTACTTGTTGTGATGGTTGCTATCGGCTTGATGTTTGATTCTGGGTCTAAGTATATGTTCAAACATTTACCGCCAACATATTGCCCATTAGTTTGGGCCAATACAGCATCGATATGGAATGATTCCTTCAAGAATAAACGATAGTAACTTGTTCCATTAGGTGCCACATATTGATCAATAGTGGACTTGAATGGACCTACTTCGGATATTTGTATTGTCGAATTGGAGAATACTTCAAAATCAGTCTGTAGTGATTTATTTGAATACCTGTAACGGTCATTGTTTTCTTTATCCCATGCTGAATAGGTTACAGTAACTCTAGCCTTACCTGCAATCACACCTGATAATTCACAATCTATTGCGTAATTACCATTTATGTCTGTAAATCCTTCTTGGCAGCCTTGAACTCCTGTATCTCCATTAACCATCTCATACTGAACTCTTATCTTACGATTGGATAAGTTAGTACCCAATTCATCTTTTAATTGACCTGTAACAATCATGTCTTTTTCTTCGACTTGACCGGTAAGAGGGTTTACTTCACTAGTGTATACTATTTGATCATCAACAACCAATGTAGTTCTTCCAATTAAAGAGAATCCATTGGCATTATTGGTCATCAATACTCGATACTTCTCGCTATTTGGTATTGAGGTACAAGGGTCCCATGCGCCTCCTAAGGTACGGATACTGGTGTTTTGATCGAATAGTGCACAACCTTCGTTAGGAAGATTCTCTTCGAATCTCAATATTACGTTTACAGGTCCAAAACCATCGGGCAAGAACCCTGATGGATCACTTTTTAGCAACTGTGGGTTTAGTGGAGTAATTGTTTTCACTTTCAGGCATCCAATAGATTCCTCTCTACTTAATCCATCACCAGTAATATCTCTGTCTGGTATACCATCTTCATTACCATCATAACCACACCAATGAGCATCATCAGCTTTAGCTGCTGGCAAATACAATTTTCCGCCTAATGGCTCTATTGTGGCAATAACTTGTCGATAAGACGCTCCATTGAAGTCTGTTCCTTCAAATATCACATCAACTAATCCACCGTTCGGGCTATTGGCTCCGTTAAGATCTGTTGGAGTTGTACCACTAGCTCCGTCGTCGGTAATTAAAGCGGTAAATTCCCAATTATCTCCAGACTGCCGTATATTATTGCTAGTGCTCTGAACAATAATATTGGTTCTCGATATAACCCAGATTGACTGGTTTACCGAGGTTCCTTTCAATATTGAAGAACCTGGGTATTCGAACTCTAATGTGAAATTACCAAGGGCGTCTGTTCCACTGATTTCGAATGGAATTTCAAAGAAACCTCTGTCATCTGTATAATTTATACCGTTTCTTCCATCGAAAGACCAGGTGTAGTTGACTGGTGCATTACGTACTGGGTTTCCTGAATTATCTAATAACTTGGATTGAACTAATGTACTAGAGTTTCTGTACAGTCGAGGGACTGAAGTCATTTCGAAACTAGTAGTTCCAATAACTGAAACATTGAAATATGCACCAGTTGGAGATAAAGTACTAGTATTTCCAGTAAAGTAAAATGTAGAGCTTGTGAAATCTACTTTCATGCTGTATGTCTTAGCAGGGTATTTTTTCTCCCATGTGAAATTATAGTCATAAATTGCATCACAAGTGGAACAGGCCTTATTCGGTGGTGCTGTGAATTGTGTCTCTCCCCTGCCTTCAAATAAGCCATTACCATCCTCATCGATCCTTAAAGCGATTTGATCTTCATCCCATGGTTGGAATGTTCTATTGGTGACTTTTCCAGAGATACTAAAAACATCACCTATATTCATTTCAGGTATGATTTCACATCTTGTGTCACTGTTTTGGTCAAATGGGTCGACCTTTCCACAAGGAGGTAAATTAGTTTCTCCTCCATTGACTAAAGTGATTTTCCAATCATCACCAACTGTCGTAAGGAATGGTCTTAATTTAGCAGCTTGACCGGTCAGATTTGAAGCATTACCATCCCAATTAGTAGGATATGGTTTGAGTGATTTCACTGTATCGAAATCTAAACCTGCATTAGTTAATGCATCTGCATGGAATAGGGTCGCCCAATTTCCAAAGAATCCATTTTCATTATTGATTGATGAATCCCAGTAATAAACAGGGTTTATTCCTGAGGTCGTAAGTATTCCATCGATGTTCATTCTGTGCATTACTCGAACCTTTTCAGGCTCTGTATCATCGCCATGCATGTATGGGAATGGCCATTCAGATGCTATTTCTGGCCTAACGCTTCCAATTACCCGATAATCTCCTGAAGGTAGCGTAGTATTGGAGTAAAGGCTGGTGAAATTCCCAACAACCGGATCTCCAGTATTAGGATCTGTGGCAATAACGTGTTTTTTATTCAAGTCATCCCAAATAATCTCTTCATAACCGCCTGGTAATTGCCCTACGCCATTATCTAAACTAGCGTTTCTACGGATTTGTTTCCAAGTTCCATTAATCCCGAGGTCTTGTACAAATGTTACTGAAGCAAAGCCTCTATTATCGGTGCGATAGCCATTACCGTCTAATCCAGAGAAGTTTGTAGGAGCTGATAGGTTACCAAAGTCTCCACCTCTAACAGTAAAGGTAATTGGAATGTTATTGATTAGTTTTGTATAATCTCCTCTTTGAGTATCTGCTGTATAGTGTGCCCAAAAGTCAATCTTGAATGGTTGCTCACTACTCTTGAAAGCACCCATGGGTGCAATATTGGCTGTCAAGTTGGCTTCCGCGCCGACATAGTATGCTGTAGACTGGTTACCGTTAAAGAGGAATAACTCTGTGACTTCTGCATAAACTTTGTATGTCGAACTATCGCCTACAGTCAACATTTCCGGATATATGTATTGATTATAGCTGAAGTTGCCGAAGTTATTTGTTGGTACATAGATTGATTCAATCGCAGTAGTTCCATTATTGGCCCATTCAATATGTATCTGAATTGGGATGTTTGGAGCTGCCTCTAGAGCCAAAGTATTGGGGTTAACCCAATCTACGTGTCCTGTAAATCGCTGAGGCGTTTGTGCGTCAATCCATAATGTACTAGGTGCATCCAAAGTGATGAAGGTTGGAGCTTTATCATCCGCGTCTAGTATGCAATCATTATCGCTATCCCAGTCGCTCGATTCACCTCCATTATAGCATGGTGTTGTAACTTCGCCTTCTTCGAGGTGGTCGAAATCGGCATCCACTAAAGTATCATTATCATCATCGTTATCCAGTGAATCAGGCCCTACTGAATCATTGGATGGGTTGGCTAGTGCCTCTCCATTACCAAAATCATCGTGATCCCAGGGGTTGGTTGAATTGCTACTAAATCTAATAGGCCAAACGAGTATTTCATCGATGTCTTCCATGCCGTCTTGGTCATCATCTTCATCAATATCATCTCTTAGACCGTCGTTATCGTGGTCGAAGGGCGCAATTATGTCGTTTGCAGCAGTGAATTCTACAATATTATCTAATCCATCTGCATCCCAGTCATCATCTACCCAATCTGTAATATTATCATTGTCATGATCCCATGGGGATCCTTCTTCACCAACAAAACATCCAGGTATTAGTTCTTGAGTCCAATCATCGATTCCGTTATTGTCATCGTCATAATCTTCACCATCTGGGACGCCATCATTATCATTATCGACGTCGTAGAATTTTGGATTTTGATATCCTTGAGTCATTTCGCCTCTATCCCAGACCGCTTGGAAAAAGCCATCGTCGTCTGCATCAGCATCATTGCCGTCATCGTCGTTATCGGCACAATTAGTGCCGGTGAAAAACGAGGCTCCTGCAGGTAAATTGATAGATGCATCTTCATCTAAATCATCATTTGTATCCATGTCAAAATAGTCCCAAATTCCATCGTTATCATCATCGACATCATACCAATCATATACGCCATCTGCATCATCATCGACATCGATTGTATTGTTATAGGAATCCCCATCTATGTCTTCATCAACTTCATTCTGGACAAGATCTGCGCCTAATTCATCAGGGAAGTCTTGGACTGGCCCATTGTCAGAATTCCAGTTCCAGCCAGAAACTGAAAGGGTTAATCCCAGCCAAACATCGAATGCATCACGGTTATTAGCAATTTGAGTATAGGTGATTCCTGAATCAATAGTTCCATCGTTACCATAGTCATAATGCCAGCATCCACCTTGTGCTCCTGGTTGGCAACTCCAATTATTGGACGGTCCACCTGTTGTTGCACCTTGATCAAATCCTGGATCAGGTCTTGTTGCAAACGGTAAACCGAGTTGGGCGTTTATACCATTTAATGGCATTTGATAGGAAAAAGCATAGACGTATCCGCAAGAAAATCCGGACTTGAAATTACCCGCAGTCCAACCGCAAGTTGTTAGGTTAAATGTCCCACCAAGCTTTGGATCATCTATATCCAGTATCCCATCATTTCCTTCATCTTGATCCCACCAATCTGGTAACCCGTCACCGTCTTGATCTATATCGAGTCCATTGATTAGAGAGTCTCCATCTGAATCTATATCCCATTCATTACCTCCATTTCTTGAAGACCATCTTGCGAATAAGAACCAGTAGAATTCGGGAACTACTCCCGGAGTTGCAGGTTGAGTGCTTCCATCATATCCATTATAATTCAACATCATACTTTCGAATGGGTTGTGTTGAAATACTAAATTCCAGTAATCGGTAAAATTATCTGAATAACCTTGGCCATCTTCAGAACCATCAAGATCGCCTCCGTCATTAACTGAATAATAAGGGGTATAGAAACCATCATTTTGATCAAAGTCAAGAACTCCACAGTTTCCATCATCAGGATCATAATAGTCAGATAGCCCATCATTGTCATCATCCCAATCAATACTATTCTCTAAGCCATCGCCATCGATATCTGAATCTAAGTTATTTGGGCCATCGTCTTTATAGAGGGCTCCATTAAGTGCATGCAAGTCACCGTCATTATCAAAGTCACAATCCCAATCAATATCTAGAACATCGATGATTCCGTCGTTGTCATCATCAATATCGTCCCAATTTGAGACACCATCTCCATCCCAATCATTGAATTGGGAGAATGATGCCCTTCTTGTCGTACACTTTGGATCAG